>Ga0213865_10001434_pt1 | contig 15579 bp, 7 predicted proteins | sample PICome_6_FD_160100 | JGI IMG/M metagenome (GOLD analysis project Ga0213865, IMG submission 160100) | Coastal seawater microbial communities near Pivers Island, North Carolina, United States - PICO282 | ecosystem: Environmental > Aquatic > Marine > Coastal | place: USA: North Carolina | collected...
CTTGAGCGCCTTGTTCACCCAGTACGCCCTTAAAGCCTTTCTCACCAGGATCGCCTTGATCGCCTTGAGCGCCTTGCTCACCCAGTACGCCTTTAAAGCCTTTTTCGCCATCGTCACCTTGTGGGCCTTGAGCACCTTGCTCACCTAATACGCCCTTGAAGCCTTTTTCGCCGTCGTCACCTTGAGCGCCTTGAGCACCCTGTTCACCGAGTACGCCTTTGAAGCCTTTCTCGCCGTCTTCACCTTGAGCGCCTTGAGCACCCTGTTCACCGAGTACGCCTTTGAAGCCTTTCTCGCCGTCTTCACCTTGTGGACCTTGAGCTCCTTGCTCACCCAGTACGCCTTTGAAGCCTTTTTCGCCGTCGTCACCTTGTGGGCCTTGAGCACCCTGTTCACCGAGTACGCCTTTGAAGCCTTTTTCGCCGTCGTCGCCTTGTGGGCCTTGAGCACCCTGTTCCCCGAATATACCCTTAAAGCCTTTTTCACCCGTATCGCCTTGTGGACCTTGAGCACCTTGCTCACCTAATACGCCTTTGAAGCCTTTCTCACCAGTATCTCCTTGAACACCTTGAGCGCCCTGTTCTCCCTCTACACCTTTTTCGCCTTTCTCTCCTTGCTCTCCGGGTAAAGTTCTGCTGAAAGTTTGTTTCTTTTGTATAGTAGCTTCACTACCAGAACTATCTCGTATAATTACATTATAAGTTATACTTGCAGTTGAACCAGTAACATCAAATTCCGTAGCATCTCCGTACTGAATACTAAGCGCAGGACTCGGTACAGTGCCTGTAGCTGGTGTAATATTTACTCCCGTAACAGACTCTACCCTAAAAGAAGGATTAGTATAAGGAACAGTATCGTCGTATTCCAGTTGGGTAGTTCCTACCACCGCTATAATATTTGTATCAGTATTTGTATGGTCTACTTCTTGTGGACTAACTCTATTATCTACACTAATGACAGATGTTTCATTTGATAATAGAACACTTATGGAAGATAATGCAATAAAAGTCTGCCCTTCTATACCATCGGCAGTTTTCACTGGATAGTACGTACTAAATATTTGTTTAGGGACACTACTAGGACGAACAGGGTCATTATTTAAACGAGCAGTTCTTATCCAATAATATTTTGTTTGAACTTCTGTTTCGTTTGTTAGGCGAGTAATTGGGTCAGTAAAACGACTGCCTCTTGTAGTAGCAATAACTTCTGCACCACTAAAGGCTGTAGTATCTGATCTCCAAATCTCAAAAACATCAATATCGTTATTAAAACCCGAAGGGGTAGTCCAAGTTAAGTTAATACCTCCAGTCTCATTGGAAGTAGCAGTTAAATCAGTAACAGCATTAGGCGCCCCAGGGTTGGTTATAGCTGGGGGTGCTTGCGTAAAGGAGCCCGTTTCTGCTCCGGTACCGTCAATAACATAAGCAGAATCTGTATGTTCTACGGCGGTAATTTGTACTAAACAATCTTGTCTTGTGGATAGATTAGTAATTCTAAAAGGTTTTGCGTTAAACCCAAGTCTTTCATTGTTTATAGTGATTATTTCACCAGCTTGTAGTAGTATACCTTTGGGGGGCATAGTAAAGCTGACTTTTGCACCATAACGAGACTCTTCGAGGTACTGTTTAGCATTTAATCGTGCATTAAAGTAATTTGTAATTCCAGGAGTTCTTATATTACCTTTTTTAGGTACATTTCTGTCTTGTTTTAAATAAGTAGAGTCCAAGAAAGTTACGGATCTACTTTCAAATCTATTTAGAGGGTCTGGGATGCCTACAGAAACTTGATTAAACGTTCCTTTTTTACCGGGATCATCAACAGTGATCTTACCGATTATATCATCTTCCGTTATTAATGAAGGGGTATAAGTAACCCCACCAACATCTACAGTGACATCAGCGTCTTTTTTACTGAAAACGTCTAACTCGTACTTACCCGCAGAGTATCGTAAAATACCTCTAAAGTGGTTAAGCATGATATTAACATTTTCAAAAACAGAGCGAGCAGTATCTATGACGAAATTTGTTTGATGTCTAGTAACATACTCTTGTTCTTGTTCTTCCCAGCCTACATATCTCCAATAAATTACTTCGTCACTATCGTAAAGCTCATATCCATCAATATAATTCTTTGTAGGAGCATCATAGAATTTTACTATGGGATTTCCTGAGAAACTAGACCTACTAGTATCAATAGTATATGTGGTTGCCGGAGTATCTTTATCTACCAAAGTATTGGGTGTGCCAAAATTAGAAGTGGGTTTATCAACAGGTTGATCAAAAGTAGGGATATAAAAATAACCGTTATCCCAGACAATGTCTCCCTCTTCGAAAGTCTTCCAGTCATTCCACTTTCTACCGAGCTTACCTATTACATTAGTAAACTTAACATTATAGTAAGTTACACTATCTTCTACAAAACTAGCTACAGAAGCAACCTCTCCTCTAAACTTTCGTATATTATTTATAGGACTATAATACTCTAAAACATCTCCTACAGAGGGTTGTGAGGTTAGAGTGATATATACATCAGATCGTTGATCACACTTTCTAGCAGCTTCTAAGAAAGTGTCAAGATTGATATCTTCTTCGATATCTAGCCCTCTTCCATACCGATCGGAAGTTAAATAATCTAAAAGCTGTATTGCTGGATTATTGCTAACCCGAATATCTGTACCAAGCCCTCCTTTAATAGAAAATGTATCCGCTACTATGTAGGGGCTATCACTAGGTCCTACTGGATAAAATCCTGCATCCCATACTTCATCTACTCCAGCTATTTTATTAACGCCGTCATATGCAGTAATTTTTCTGGTCTGAGTATATGTCGAGCCATCAACGGCTTCTCTAGTTAAAGTTATTTCGGCTCCAGTATAGTATTCGTTTACTGAAGAAGCAGTGTCTGGTAGTGCTATTGCAGCAGAAAGTGAAAAGAATCCATTAACCGGAGCACCATTTTCTGCTTGATAAATATTTCCTACTTGCTCGTAAGTTCCGTCCCACGGGGAAGTATTTGATCTAGTAAAATTAGACTCATTAATTGTATTGTACTGGAGGAGGACAACATCGGAATAAAGAAAAGTTGAGAAACCATTAAAGTACTCAGTATTGAGAGTTTCTTCAGCTTCAGAATAGCTAATAGTTTGAGCTGGACTAAGACTATTAAGATATTCTATAAAAAATACGATTAGATCGTCTTGTGTAAGAAGATCAATATTAGTACTTCCGTCAGATGCTACCTCAAAATCTGCACTAGTTATTAGTGTACTAGCAACGCTTCCAGTTAGAAGCTCTGTACCATAAGTAAGCATATAAAACTTTGTTGAATCATCGCCTACTTTACCCATAGAAAAGCGTTGACTAGAGCCAAAATCGGGCTGATCTGTAAACCTTACTTTAGTTACTAAAATAGACGCAGCATTTCTTCTTTGTTCGATATTAGCAATAGTAGCCGTACTACCTGTATCTGTATCTGTTTCGTCAAAAATTTTAACTTCGTCGCCTATTTCCCAGTTAGATATGTCTGCGCTAGTTTCTGCAAAGTTTTGTCCATAAGAATAATCATAATTATAGCAAGGTAACTCCTTGCCCTTTACAGTATATTCAAGAGAGGGTAAACTAGTTTCCCCATTACTAATAGTATATTCGGCTGCAATATACGCAGTATCTAGTAGAGTATGGTTAGGGCCCCAATAATCGAAAGGAGCACCGCCAAAATAATCATTTTGTAGTTTAAATCGACCTGCCGCACTTCTGCTTAGAAAAACTGCATCCACTATTTGATTAGCTCTTCCTGCATGGAAGGTAAATCTAACATCAATAGGGTCTTTAAATATTGCACCAAAGTTATGTCGTATACCAGTAGCAGACGTTTGAGTTCCAGTAGGGCCCTCACTAATTTCGTACCCTTCAGCTGTATCAAAGTTTGCAGGCTGGTTCATGCCTACTTGAATAACCTCTTCACCTATATTGATAGTATACCCGCCAGTAATTACATTATTACCAAGAATACCCCCATCTAAAGTATAGTCATATACTAAAGTGTCATTTAAAACGTCTCCTTGGTCTTGTCTGCCTCCACAATAGACGGAAACTCTATTTTCGTCATCTGGAGGAGTATTATTGCCGCCTACTGCTCTAGTATCGAAATCTTGTGCATTGAAACAAATTGAAGACTGGTCGTTGAAAGAAATATCGTAAAGACTGTGAACAGGCCCCTCACACAATGCGTAAGCAACATAGACTTTTGTAGAATCTGTTTTATCTGCATCCACAAAAATAGGTATAGAGTCAATGCGCTGAACTCCATATACTATAGGCAAGTATTTTGCTTGTAAATTTATTTTTAAATCTACTTCGTTCTCTACTGTTTCTTGGTACTCTTCGAATACTGTTCTTTTTCGTAAACCAAACCAGCTACTCTTAGTCTTAGCTCGATACTTTGTTTCTAGCGTATTATAGACTGCGATTAAATTAACTGCTTGTTCAGCGTGCATAAAGCCTAAATCATAGGCGTATAAAGGTCTCTTAGCCGCAAGGATATTTGGAATACCATTAGGACCTAATGCTCTGTGCTCACTGTCTGAAGTAAGTCTGCCGTTTACTTGATTGAAATCTCCCCAGTGACTGGTGATTGACCAAGAAACTGTGCTCTTACCTTGAACATCTTCAATTAATTTTCCTGAGTTTATAATACCTTTGAAGAGAAGGAAAGGCTTTGAAAGAATCTCTCCTGTATCGGGGTTAATATGAGCTTTGTATATAAATACTTCTCTATTAACATATCGAGCGTAATTAGGATCGTCTTTGTTCAAGATAAGACTAGACAGCTCTCTATTATTGAAAGTAAAGTTTACTTGGCTAGCCGAGCCCGTAGCATTAGTTATAGTACCTTCTACAAGAGTATAGTTTGCTGTTTTATTATCGTTAGTAAATTTGTCTAAGCGAAGAACTATATCTTTGTTCCAGTTCGTGCCCGTTTGGTCTATTTTTATTTCATGGCCTTCAATAAACCCTAAATCAGTAAAATTTTCTCCTGAAGAAATAGTAAGAGTTTTAGGGGTAGTATTGTCATTAATACTAACGGTAAGGCCAGAAGCATTAGTATTTAAAGAAGTTGCGTCTAATTTTATAGTAAAGCTAGTAGCTCGAGCTTGTATAGTCTCGCTAATAGTAGAAACATCCATTAGTCTGTTTGCTACATAAGTTTGAGTTCCATTTGAAGCTCCTGCGGTACTTATACTGCCGTCATCAAATTTTATATCATAAGACGCGTCAGTAATGTAACTGTAAGATATTGCAGCTCTAGGAGGCGTTTTGCCGGCAAACTCAACAGGTTTTTCAAATTTTACAAGATGTGCGTATACAAAAACATCCCCTTCCAGCAAGGAATCTTTTAAATCAGTGTTTGCTCCGTCGTCTAAAGGTCTATATGTCATTGTACTTCTTCTAGGGATAATGAGAAAGAATAAAGATTATTGTTTCCCAAGGAATATTGTTGTGAATCTTTTGCAACTACTTTCATTTTAGGGTTTCTATAGTTTATGGTTGCATTATCGGCTACATCTTTTCTTAGCGGTGGAACAAAACTAATTCTCAACTCATTTGCAGAAGGTTGCGAGTCCGTATAGTCTGCATTAGTTTCTACTCGGGTTATTTTATACGCTTTAGTATGATTTGTGTTGGTCGTATCTGTGAAGGTAAAAAAATCTCCTGGTCTTAATTGACCGTCAGTAGAAGAATCATATCCTGCAGCATCTATATTTATTTGAGTTACTCCAGCGTCATACCCCAAAGAGTTGTCTACTTCAAAATCTAAAATGGGGCTATGGTTTGCTAAAGTTGAATCTTGAGGATCATCATACTGAGGCAAAGTTACGAAAAAAGATTTTAGCATACCCTGTTTTTCTTGAAGAAAAGAATAAATAGGAGTAAATTCTTCTTCGGTAAGAGGGTTATACGTGATATTTACAGTAAACTGATGAAAAGCTTTAGATCTAGCAATAAACACTCCGGAGTTAGTTCGATTATTCATAGTTTTAAACTTCGAAGAAACTCGAACAGAAGCATAACCAGGACCCGCAGCGTAGCCCTCATTCGTCGAGGTAGAGCTACCATCATAGGCTATAGATACATTTGGATTAGGTAAAGTATCATTGTAGTCAGTAAATGTTGCCATAATTATGCTCGTCTAACAGGTTCGCTTATTTCAAATACTGCAGTGTCAACGTCTTCCATAAAAGGTTGACCGTAAGAGTTTGAAGATTGACGCAGCATATCAATAATAGTTCCTTGCTGCTCTGTAATTAACTCCGATACTCCAGTAGAATCAATAGTATTAATATTAAATGTAACATTCTGAGAAGGTGCGGTAAGCTCTCTAGTATCCGGCTCAGATACTATAGTACCTGGAACTTCAGGAACAAACAACTCAGGACCTTGTTCTCCCACCATGTATCCTACAGAACCGCCTGCTGCTCTTCCAATATAACCTCCCATCATTGCACCTTTTGGAGGTAATTTATCCATTGCTTGGAAGTTTTCTGGGCCACCCATGCCTGAGCCCCCTCTCATGTAAGCAAGCTCTCCAGAAGCAGATTTAGACTTCGCTAAATCGACCGTATTCTTTCTTTCTCCGACGGAAAGGCTAGAAGGGCCTGTTGCTTTTGGAGTGGAGCCACCGCCACCTTCGTACTGCTGTGCGGAAATAATTGCTAGCTGTGCTGCACCCATAGCTGCGGCAATCGCTGATCCGGGTAAACCTCCCATCATTGGGTTTTCTGCTACAGCTCTCGCAATCGCTGCCGCAGTATCAATAATTACGCCAGCCATTTTAGCTTTCTTCTGCTGGTTAAACTTTTTCTTCTCTAGTGCTTCTTTCTTTTTCTCAAGTGCGGCAATTTTTGCGAGAGATTCTTTTGACTTTCCATCCCGCTTCTTCTCAGCAGCAATTTCTTTATCTACTGCAGCAATCTTTCTATTCGAAGACGCTTCTGCGATAGCTCCGATAGTGCCCACTATTGCACCTACAGCTTCAATCTTGCTCGCAGTATCGGCGCCCGCGTTGCCTAATACGGCGATAGAATCAGCAATCGTAGTAGCTCCTTCGGCAATGGTAGCTACAAGTTCTCCGTCTGGACCCAATGCTCTTAGATTATCAAGCATAGGCTGCATCTGAGCATTTACGGCTTCTAGTTTTGCACGGAAAGCTTCTGTCTGTATGTTGTCAATACCCGCTTGATAGTTAGTTACAAGATTTTGAAACTCTGCATTCCAAGTTTTTAAGGCTTCTTCGTCTTCAGGTTTTGGTCCTAACTCAGAAAACTTTCTACCAAAGTCCATTTGGAGAGCGCTTTCTCCTGCTGCTCTAGCATCATCAATAGCTCCAAACCCACCAGCTTGAGTAAAACTCTCGGTTCGCTCAGCCATAGTGTCGCCTTGACTTGCAGCGGCTACAGCGGCGGCGCCACCTTCAATGCGAGCGCCCAAAGCCTGTTCATTTAGCCTATCAACAGCATTATCAGTGGCAGCAGTAATTGAATCTTGTTGGGCTGTCATTGCTGCATTGTTAGAAGCAATCAAAGCTTCGATATCTGCCATTCTTTGTTCAGACTCAGAAAGTGTTCTACCTTCGCCACCTGCGTCTGAAGCTGTATCCCCAGAAGCCGTGCCTGTAGTACCTTCTGTACCTGTAGTAGCAGCTGTATCCCCTGAAGAGGTACCAGTTGGGGAAGGGGTTGGCTTACCATTAGCGGCATTTGTTATAGCCTCTGCGGAGCCCATTAAAGCTTTTGCTACAGCTAGTTCAGCATTAATTACTCTATATTGTTGTACAATTAATTCTTTTTCTTTCTTTTCTTTTTCTCTTAAGTAAGCTTTTTCAGCTTCTATATTCTCTAAACGAACTTTAAGTTGGTCTTTTATACTTACTTCAAACTTTCCAGTTTTTGCTAAGCCTTGAACTTTTGCACTAAACTCTCGTACTGCTTTCTCAGCATCAAACTCTACCTTTAAATCTTTTAACTCTGCCTTTAGTTTTTCGGTATCGTTTTTGCTCTCTTTGACCGCAGTGTTATAATCGTCCAAAGAACTAATTAGTCCCGATAAAGCGCCGGAACCTTTTTCAGCTACATCTTCTACAGTTAGTCCAAATCCTTTTAATAGCTCTTCGTTTTGTGCAACTAAACCATTAAACTCCGCTGAATCTTGCCCTGCATCTACTAACGACTTTTGTAAAGAGTCTAAAGCTTTTACAGATGCTCGAGCAGCAGTGTCAAGATCAGTTAAGGGATTCTTTTTATCAAACTTCTGTAAGAACTTATTGCTCTGCTCTCGAAGAGTTTGGAAAGAAGTGCCCAGACCTTCGATGTTGTTGCTTAAATTTGTTGTTGCTGTTTGTACGCGATTTACTCGAAGCTGAATTATTTCCATTGCTTCGCCGACACCCATGCCTTCTTTAATTAGCTTTTCAAAGGCTCCAATAATTCCTGCGTCACCGAATTCTTTCTTTAAAGCATTTTCCAATACTTTATTAGCTTCTGCAGCTTCCATAAGAGTGTCGGAAAGTTGCTGTATTCCTGCTTGAAGCCCGGCCTCTATTTTGTAGGCGTCTGTAATAGCTTTTCCCGCATCTTTAGCACCTTGTATAGTTGCGTCAACGCCTGATTTAACCACATCTGTTACAACATTAATACTGCTAGAAACTACTTCTACAGCGGCTTCGTATCCTGCTTGGATATTACTACCTAAAGAGTTTGCCAACTCTTCCATAGCTGCTGCTGTTTCGGGGAAAGTTTCTTTAAAGGCTTGGAAAGCTGAGTTTAAAGGGCCAAGAATCATATTGGCAAAACCCTGTAATCGAGCAACTATTTTATTTAGTATTCCACCAATAACATCTCCTACAGCACTTACTGCGGCTTTAATTTGGTCGAAAGAAGGTAGTATACTAATAAAAGCATCTTTAAGAAACATTACTACATTTTTGAACATCTCGAATTTACCAGAGATGTATTCTAGTATTTTTGTAGCAGAGAATTTAACTAGTTCGACGTACAATCTTCCTGCCATTCCTGCGACAATCAGAATAGGATCAATAGTTTTTTGAAGAGCTCTCTGTAGACGCTCCATAAAGGTAGCGCTTTCACCTAAAGGGGCTTTGAACTTTCTAAACTCCTCTGTTGCCATTTGGAAGCCGTCCGCCGTTTCTGTCATAACGCCTGCAGCAATCTTTGCTTCTTCCCGGAACTTTCGGGTCGCCGCTTCGGCGGCTACTGCGGCTTCAATATTTTCTCGTTCAGCGGCTGTAAGAGCACTCACTGTTGCTCCTAACTCTGATGTAGCTTTTTTAGCGAGAGCCTTTTCTACTTTCTGAGCTCTAGTAATATTAATAAAGTTTGCTTGAGTTTTGTTTAAAATTTCAGTTTTCTTTGCTAAACCCTCTTGAACAGTGGCCATCTGTTCTAAGCCCTTGTTTGCAGGAAATACGAACTTGTATATAGAAACAAGAGCTTGTCCTAAAAGGCCAAGAACAAAAAGAATTTGTCCAATAACTGGAATTGCATTTGTAACTGCTGCACCAAAGAGACGAACACCTGCACTAGCAACTCCGAGTTTAGCACCCATACCACCGAGTTTTTGGGCTAGATTTCCGAATCTATCACCAAGTTTGCCCTGTACCTTCTGTAAAAGCTCATTGTTTTGTAAAAACTCTATTTTTTCAGCTTTTATATCTTCGAAGCCTTCTTTGTACTCTTTTAGACCCTCGGAAGCTTGACCGAACCCAGAGAAAGCTCCTCCGCCTTGAATATCACTTACCCGCTGGCCTAAGGCGCCTTCTTGGTTTGCACGCCTCTCGTTTCTTTCAAGTCTTAGTGAAGCTTCGTTTCTTTTTTCTTCTGCGTCTACTAAATTACTTAAAGCTTTTTGCTGCTTTTGTAGAGCTTTTAAATCGTCTTCATGATTTTTAAGAGTTTTTCGACTCTTATCAGTAATTACTATTTCACCAGACTTAATCTTTTCAATCTTTTTTATCTTTCTTTCAAGAGAGGCATTAATAGCTTTTTCTGTATCAAGTATTTCTTGCTTACTAACTTTTTCTTTATTAGCTAGCTTTGCTTGAAAAGTTGCAAACTTACCTCTTTTAGAAAGAGCCTCGGTATTAACTACATCAGACTTAGCTGATTTTACAAACGCCTTATTCTCTTTTTTAGCGTCTTTTGCTGCTCTTTTTGCGGCGTCTGCCGTTGCAATATACTTATCTCCTAGTTTGGTTAGTACAGGAAAAATTTGTCCTATAATTGTACTTCCGAATAGAACTAGAGTACCTACCAAGGCGGTGGTATTGTTTGCTAAAACAGAGAATATTGGTCCGCCGATAGTAGAGAAAACTCTAAGGGCGCTTTTTGTTAAATCATCAAACGATGCAGCTAATTGAGTATACACGTCAGGCTTAACTACGCCATCAAGTATCTTAAATTTTTGTTCACCTTGCTCAAGAGTAGCATTCAAAAACGCTTGACGTCTTTCTGCTTGACTTAGAGTACTTGCTGATTTTCCAAGAGTGTTGGCATAAGACTCTACCGCATCATCCAATCGAACAAAAATACCCAATTCATCAAGAATTTCTGGTTCGATTTTTGCGGTACCACGAACAAGTCGATCAATAGCGTCGGGTAAGTTTCTCCCCAAAGCAATAGAAGCATTTTTTGCTACTCCCGCAAGCCTTTCGATTTCAATAGTAGAAAATCCTGCGTTAATACCGGCAGCTGCCGCTGAAGCGGCTTGTTCTGTAGAAAGTGCTCCGTCAGTAATATCTTTTAAGCTCTGCACTACAATAGAAGAAGTTCTTCCCGAAGTGGCTGCAATCGCTTCAAATCCTTCTAGTAGTTTTTGGAACTGTGCCGCTCTTTGCAAAGCACCGAAAGCCGCAGTAGCCGCAAAGATGTTCGCAGCAAGAGTAGCATATGCACCTACAAGACCAGAGGATCCTCCTCCGATAGCTTGTCGTTGCTTACTGAACGCTTTGGTTCCATTTGCAGTAGCGCCTGCTACACCTTTCTGACCCTTATTAAAATTCTTTTGACCTGCGGCAAGTTCATCCGTAGCTTTTTTATTTCGCTTCTTAGACTTGGTATCTTTTTCAGTAGCCGTCGAAGATTTATTTATAGAATCGCCAAGTTCCTCCACACTTCGTTGGACGAGCTTGATATTTTTACCTTCTACAATTACTTCTAAAAGTACAGAACTATCTGCCACGATTATTTCTCTTCATCTTGTCGTATTCACGCTTTAATCTTTCTTGTGATTTTTGTATCGCGTGAGCGTCAAGCCTCGATAATGCTTGCATTAACAGTTCAACATTATCTACTTCGAAAATCTTTATAAGGACTGGCAAATTAGTGTAGTCTTTGCCTATGTATCCAATCTCAGGGAAAACTCTGTCTCCCATCATGTTAAATATATTTATTGCATCAATAACAATCTCTGGTAGGTCTTCGTCCCCTGGAGGCATCTCATCCAAATCGGGTTCTTTGCCTAGTTGTTCTCGCATTTCCAAGTACTTATCCTTGGTCATGCCTACCGAGCTATTCTTCTGCCACAGCTCCAGTCTTTGCCACATCTGGCTTATCTGATCCTGAACGAAAGTAATCTAAGTCAAAAACTACCTCGTTAATCCAGTTATCAAACTCAGAAGAGTTTTGTACAAGAACTTCGGCTTGCTCTGAGTCGTAAGGTAGTTCAGAATCTGGATCATTCTTACCCAAGTCTACTAACAGTAGATCTTCAAGATAAGACAGTTTAAATCCTTTCCATCCTTTAATTACAGCATTGGTAAACTCACGAACAAACTTATCTTCATCAAGAACTTCCTCCGGTTGTCGTGTTTTACGATCAAATTTTGTTGATACACATCGCTTTCTTAGAGCGACCAATTCTTTCCTAGATAGATTAGCTACTTTGACCTCGAACCCATCACAGCCGGGAAACTCGATCCAAGCAGACTTTGTGTCTACCATTAAATCTTTTAACTTCATTTATTCTCCTAATATGTAAAGTAAGTATTTAGATCACTCGGATTTGTCATAAGCCGGTAATCATAGTTTTGCTGAAAAATTTCATTAATTGCTGCTCTATTAGTGAAAGAGCAAGCATTGGGCATATTTACATCTAGTTGATAGTTACTAGAAGACAATCCTGCTCGTATACGAACAGTTGTATCTTGTTGCCACGTCTGTAAATTAGAGGTAGATGCAGAATCTGTTTTACTAACATACTGTTGAATTGTACCAGATAATGTTCTCTTATTTAGAGTAAACTTTTCCGGAAAAGTAGTATTAGTAGCAGAATCAACTACACGCCCCTTTTGGACTGTAGTATTTTTAATCCACTCTATGTTGTTTTGAACTTCAAGAGACGCACCTAAAATATTGTCCAATGTGTCGGAACCTACAGTTACTTTGAAATCTCTTGATACTGCAAAAGAAGGATTTGAATCAAAATTACTGTCTGTACCACTAAATGTTCCCTCGGTCCTAGTAAGTTTAGTACCCTTACCTTGAAGCTCTACGAGCATTATACCTTTTGTGGGAATTTTAAAAGCTCCAGAAGTAAATACACACTTTTCTATCTTATAGTACACCGCTGGATCATTATCCGCATATACAAAGTATAGGTTAAAAGTGTCAATAGTATTACCACTGTAGTTCAACAATAAATCAAGTGGTTTATGTTGGTGGGTGCTGGTCTCATCGACCATAAATAATTCGAAAGAGAAATTTGCTGGGTTAGCCTCTACAATAGTAGATCCTTCAAATAAATCTTTTTGTGCATGGAGAGTCTTCTTCTTAGGAGCTTCTTGCTTAAAGGCTTGGTCAAAGGTTACTTCCTCTGTAGTATGTAGTCGGTAGTATGTATTATCATACTCCAACCATACTAAACCCTGTTTACGAAACTCGAAACTCACTTGACTCCTCTCCAGAAAATAAACGGGGAGAAAGTTCTCCCCTAATTTTCACAATTATACTAAAACAGTAGATAATTGTCAAGTGTTATTTTTCTTTAGCTCTTATGCCTTATAGACGATTGTAGCTTCGTTTGTAGAATCTACATTTCCATCAGCTACCTGACCATGGTAAGTGACTTCAAGAGTTAGAAGATCTTCCACGTTAATTACAGGAATTTCTAGGTGCGCTGTAGGAACATCAATAGCTATTCGTGGAGTGCTTGCAGTTTCTCCGCCGACGTTAATTGCCATATCGAAGTTGTTACGAATAGTAGTAGTGTCGCTTACCAAATCTGCAAACAGTTCACCTGATTTACTATTTGCTTGATCATTGTCGAAGTAGCAATTAAGAGTACCAGTAATTGTACGGGCACCAGTAATGTTAGCCAAAGGCGTATTTACATTACCAAGCTCTTCTGGAGTCAAGTAAGTAATATTGTTTTCTACTGAGAAACTTCCGCCAGTTAATACTACATCGTATGTATCTGTTAAAGGTGAGCCATCATTTTGGCGAACTAGACTAACTGTAGAAATACGATTACGAATAAAGTTGTCGGAACCGGTAGTACCAATATCAATAGCTCCGGCCAAGTTAGGTGGAGTAGATGTACCTGCGTCATCCAAGTCTTGGGCAAAGCCAGACCAAGAAATAGTAGCAATACCATCAATATCAAAATCAATAGAAGCTGAATTAACTACTGCTTTATTCATGCGGAAGTACTGCTTGTTAGTACCGTCTTCGAATGCGAATACAATGTTCCAGTTATCAGGCATAGCCGATAGATTAGATGTAGCAAAGCTAAAAGTATTTGATCCAACTACGGGTGTGTTAGTAGCGGCAGGGCTGCCAATATCTACATTGTCATAGGTACCGCCACCTTCATCAGGACTGCTAGCAGGTGTGTAATCTTTGGCGCCCATCAACATAGCCCAAAGAGCCATTTCGGGAGCAACTACTGTACCATCATCTGCTACAGGTCGAACGTATGTGCTAAAGCTCCACTCTGCTGGTGCCAAGCTATCGTTAAATAGTAGTCTGGCCCGTCGAGAAGTTGTTCCTGCTTCGTTTACTGTAATTTCACTTGAATTTACAGCCTGGCTGAAAGAAAAACCTTCCAATACAGGCACTTTCCAAGTTTGTGTAGTTGAGCTACGATCAGTAGACATAAGCTCGATATACACGTCTGCATTTCTTTGAAATTGTAATGCCATGAGTTTTATCTCCATTAGCAGTTAAACTGCTATCTTAACCTATGAAGGTTAGTAACGAACCTCGCAAATTATTTCTCCAACACCTAGGGGTTCGAGAGCTCCTTCATCCGAGTCTATGCTTACGATTGTTATCTGATGCGTATACTGCGAATTTTTATCCTGGTCTTTATATTCAAGACGAGAATTTTGCTCTAAAACTGTTTCGATATCTTCAAATAATTTTTCTAATGCAAAGATCGCATTTTCTTCCTGTACATAAACTCTTATGGTTACGGTTAAAAATCGATCTTTATATCCACCACCTTGGTACTCTCGAGTTTCCGCACCAGCACTTACGTGAACCGCTGGAAAATCCGAAACTTCGTCCCAAAATATAAGACGAGGTAGTACATTATTATAGAGGTTACTTCTAAAAGGAGAGTTACCGTTGATAGTTTTTAACTTATCTTCCATGGCTTTTACGATGCCCATACGGCGTGTTGTATAGTCTCGCTCTGCCATCATACTCTCCTAGTATAAAATCTTCCAACCAATAAGCCCGCTGCGATTTCTCTTATAGACTTATCAATTACTTTTCTAGGGTCTCTATCTGTGGACCCCTGTTTTCCACCCGGCTCAAAAGTCTGATAAGGGTTTCGTTGATACGTGTACCCAATGCTTGGGAAGCCTTGTGATGTTACATTAACATCAGTTACTCTTACTGAGCCTGCGAATCTACCTGTTCTATACTGTAGCCCGGGTAGTTTCATATTCTTTGCTACAGTTTCTGGTAGCTTTTGGTTAATTATGGCTGCCAAGCTTATGTAAGAATTAGCAGAAGATCTTTTTTGTCGGTTTTTCTTTATCTTCAAATCCCCTACACCGACTGTTTCTTGTCTTCCTTTCTTAACTTTTGGCTTAATAGTCTTACTAACTTCTTTGCCTTTTGACAGCTTAATTTTAGTATTAACCGTCTTTTTCTTTACTTTTTTACCAGCTCTGACAGATTTGTCAAATGCTTTAATAATTTTCTTACGCTCAATCTGGGTTCGAGAGTCTGAGCCTTGTCGATCAGCAAAATTCTTGCTTTTGTTTAGCTTTTTCAATGCTTTTTTCAGAGTTCTAAGATAATTCTTTTTGAATTTCTTTTGCTTCGTAGCATCTATTCCTCTATTCAAAGCCGCAGCTCTCAAACCTACTTCAACTGTGGTTTGTGCCAATGTATCTTTCTTAGATACGTAGAGAGTGATACCTAAAGATTCCAAATCTTCTTTTGAAAGTTTGTCTCCATCCTCTCCTTTAAACTGACTTGTCTTATCAGCTACTCTAGCTTTAGATTTATTAACTTCCATTCTTGAAATAACAGACCCGCCTTTGTGGTCTAAATCT
>Ga0213865_10001436_pt1 | contig 15568 bp, 15 predicted proteins | sample PICome_6_FD_160100 | JGI IMG/M metagenome (GOLD analysis project Ga0213865, IMG submission 160100) | Coastal seawater microbial communities near Pivers Island, North Carolina, United States - PICO282 | ecosystem: Environmental > Aquatic > Marine > Coastal | place: USA: North Carolina...
CGGTACCCAACTGCTCGGCTTGAACATAGATTTCAACATCTGGCGCAGCAACGGCATCAGAGACCTGCGATGCGCCGTGACCGACAACAACATGTAGTCGCTCTGCCCCAAGTTGGCGAGCCGTATCGAGCACGCTGGCCACCATGGGTTGTCCACCAATCGGGTGGAGTACCTTTGGTAGTTCGGATTTCATACGACTGCCACGACCTGCGGCAAGAACAATGACTTCGAGCATTTGGAGATCAATAGTGAACTGTCCCAAAAGCATCGCACAGCTATATGACAACTGCTATGGCAAAAATTCCAAAGCGGTTTGATCAGACAAAAACGACAGCTCGGAAGGAGTGATCGAACCGGAGTTTAACGCCCCGCGCGATTCTTAAGCTTTCTGAGGGTAGCCAACTGGGCGGCTGCCTCGGCTAGCTGCGCAGATGCACGTCCATAGTCGAGCTCACTGCTCTGGTTGGCTAGCGCTTCTTCTGCAGCTTTTCGGGCTTCTTCAGCCGCCACTTCATCGAGGTCATCACCTCGAACAGCAGTATTCGCAAGGATGGTGACGACATCGCCTTGCACTTCGAGGTAACCGCCAGAAACGTAATAGACCTCTTCCTCACCACCTTGTAGCACCACTCGAACGGAGCCGGGGGTGAGATCGGTCAGTAACGGAGTGTGCCCATAGGTCACACCCAACTCACCGTTAGAGCCGTTGGCAACCAATAGTTCCACGAGGCCTGAAAAGATTTGAGCTTCTGCGCTAACGATATCGCAGTGAATGGTCAGTGCCATTGACGCCTCCGATTAAGCGCTCATTTTCTCGGCTTTCTCAACAGCCTGCTCAATAGAGCCAACCATGTAGAACGCCTGTTCAGGAAGGTGATCATACTCACCTGCCAAGATCGCCTTGAAGCCCGCAATCGTATCTTTCAGTGATACATAGATACCGGGAGAGCCAGTAAAGACTTCGGCGACGTGGAATGGCTGTGACAGGAAGCGCTCAATTTTACGTGCGCGCGCTACGGTCATTTTGTCTTCTTCCGACAGTTCATCCATACCCAAGATCGCAATGATGTCTTTCAGTTCTTTATAGCGCTGAAGTACCGACTGTACACCTCGAGCGACTTCGTAATGCTCGGTACCAATGATGAGCGGGTCAAGCTGACGCGAGGTTGAATCGAGTGGATCAACCGCGGGGTAGATACCCTTAGCTGCAATGTCACGACTCAGTACTACCGTTGAATCCAAGTGCGCAAACGTTGTCGCAGGAGAGGGGTCAGTCAAATCATCCGCCGGTACGTAAACTGCCTGGATCGAAGTAATCGAACCCGTCTTGGTTGATGTAATGCGCTCCTGAAGTACACCCATTTCCTCAGCCAGTGTCGGCTGGTAGCCCACCGCTGATGGCATACGACCTAGCAGTGCCGATACCTCGGTTCCCGCCAGTGTGTAACGATAGATGTTGTCGACAAAGAGCAGTACGTCACGGCCTTCATCACGGAACTTTTCCGCCATGGTTAAACCAGTGAGTGCCACGCGCAGACGGTTGCCGGGTGGCTCATTCATCTGACCGTAAACCATCGCCACTTTAGACTCGGGTAAGTTTTCGACGTTAACCACCTTCGACTCCTGCATCTCGTAGTAGAAGTCATTACCTTCACGCGTACGCTCGCCCACACCGGCAAATACAGACAAGCCAGAGTGCTCCGTCGCGATATTGTTAATCAGCTCCATCATGTTGACGGTCTTACCAACACCCGCACCACCGAATAGTCCAACCTTACCGCCCTTTGCAAACGGACAGACAAGATCGATTACCTTGATGCCTGTTTCGAGCAGCTCTTCTGATGCAGCAAGCTCTTCGTAGGCTGGCGCAGCACGGTGAATCGACGAACGCTCTTGCTCACCAATGGGGCCGCGCTCATCGATAGGATTACCCAGCACATCCATGATGCGTCCCAACGTCTCCGTACCGACGGGCACTGAAATAGGGGCGCCTGTGTTATCAACGGAAAGTCCGCGACTTACGCCCTCGGATGAACCCATGGCAATCGCGCGTACAACACCGTCACCCAACTGCTGCTGAACCTCCAAAGTGAGGCCTTTATCAGTGACAGTCAGGGCATCGTATACCTTCGGTACGCTGTCACGGGGAAACTCTACGTCAACAACCGCGCCGATGACCTGTACAACCTTTCCACTACTCATTTTTGAGTCCTCTGTCTTGTTCCGCGACGCAAATCGTCAGCGTCGTCGTAATGCTAAAACTGCGCTTACCGCGCTTAACCAATAGCGGCCGCGCCGCCTACAATCTCTGACAGCTCCTGAGTAATCGCTGCCTGTCGAGCTTTGTTGTAAACCAACTGAAGCTCGTCGATAAGTTCACCTGCGTTCTCGGTCGCATTTTTCATAGCGATCATTCGAGCTGCCTGTTCACAGGCACCATTTTCGACCACCGCCTGATAAACCAACGACTCGATGTATCGAGCAAGCAGGCCATCTAGCAGTTCTCGAGCGTCAGGCTCGTAAATGTAATCCCAGTGATGCGAGTACTGCTGCTGAGCGTCCGCTTCCAAGGGAAGTAACTGCTGAACAGTCGGTGTTTGCGTCATGGTGTTAACAAAGTCATTGCCGACCAAGTAAAGCTTGTCGATCGTGCCCTCAACATAAGCATCAAGCATGTGCTTTACCGCCCCAATGAGTTGCTCGACCGTAGGCTCTTCACCAATGTCTCGAACGCTGGCAACCACGTTGCCACCGACAGAGCCAAAGAAGGCCTGACCTTTGCCGCCAATAAGACACAGATCAACGTCGTGCCCTGCGTCGGAGTGCTCCTTCATGGACTGAAGTGCGCGCTTGAACAGGTTGATGTTTAAACCACCACACAAGCCTCGATCTGACGAGACGATGATGTAGCCAACGCGACGAATCGATCGCTGCTGCATGTAAGCATGACGATACTCTGCCGATGCATTAGCGATGTGGCCAATTACGGCGCGCATACGACGAGCGTAGGGCTTGCCCACTTCCATGCGGTCCTGTGCGCGACGCATTTTACTTGCCGCTACCATTTCCATCGCGCTAGTGATCTTCTGAGTACTTTGAATACTCGAGATCTTGGTGCGAATTTCTTTACCGGCTGCCATCGCTAATTACCAGGTTTGAGTTGAAACAAACGCATCGAGACCTGCCTTAAACGCAGCCTCTCGATCGTCGTTCCAGTTACCGTCCGCAGCAATCTCTTGCATCAGTGCACCGTGCTCTGCATGCATGTAAGACAGGAGCGCCGACTCAAAATCAGAAATCTTATCGACCTCAACGGCCTTCAAGTAACCCTCGTTGGCGGCGTAAAGCAAAAGACCCATCTCTGCGACACTTTGAGGCGCGTACTGCTTCTGTTTCATCAGCTCGGTGACTCGCTCACCATGCTCGAGCTGTGCCTTAGTCGCTTCATCGAGGTCCGATGCAAACTGGGAGAACGCTGCCAGCTCGCGGTACTGCGCGAGAGCTGTTCGGATACCGCCAGACAGTTTCTTGATGATCTTCGTCTGTGCAGCACCACCCACACGAGACACTGAAATACCAGCGTTCATAGCGGGTCGGATACCGGCGTTAAACATGTCAGCTTCAAGGAAGATCTGACCATCAGTAATCGAAATCACGTTTGTCGGTACGAACGCCGATACGTCACCTGCCTGAGTTTCAATCACAGGCAATGCCGTCAACGAACCTGTTTTGCCTTTTACCTCGCCGTTAGTGAATGCCTCGACGTAATCGGCATTAACACGCGCGGCACGCTCAAGAAGACGAGAGTGGAGATAGAAAACGTCACCAGGGTAGGCTTCACGACCGGGTGGTCGACGTAGCAACAAGGAAATCTGACGATAGGCCACAGCCTGCTTCGACAAGTCATCATAAATGATGAGCGCATCTTCGCCACGATCGCGATAATACTCTCCCATGGTGCAACCTGCGAAAGGCGCAAGGTATTGCATCGCTGCAGGATCAGACGCATTAGCTGCAACCACAATGGTGTGATCCATTGCACCGTGCTCTTCGAGCTTGCGCACGACCGACGCAACCGAGGAAGCCTTCTGGCCTACGGCAACATAAATACACTTAATGCCAGTACCTTTCTGGTTGATGATGGCGTCGACCGCAATCGCTGTCTTGCCCACCTGACGGTCACCAATGATCAGCTCTCGCTGTCCACGACCGATTGGCACCATGGCATCGATGGCTTTCAAGCCAATTTGTACAGGCTGATCAACCGACTGACGCGCGATAACCCCAGGAGCAATTTTCTCAAGGGCATCGGTCATGGTGGTCTCGACAGCGCCCTTACCATCGATTGGGTTACCCAGCGCGTCGACAACGCGCCCCTGCAGCTCCGGACCCACTGGAACCTCAAGGATTCGACCAGTACAGCGGCAGGTTTGCCCCTCGGCCAACTGTTTGTAGTCGCCCAGTACAACCGCACCGACCGAGTCACGCTCGAGGTTAAGGGCCAGTCCAAAAACATTGCCCTCAAATTCAATCATCTCGCCGTATTGCACTTCGGTAAGACCGTGAATGCGGATGATGCCGTCCGTTACCGAGACGATTGTGCCTTCGTTTGTAGCCTGCGATGCCACATCAAGTTGCGATATACGCTGCTTAATGATGTCGCTGATTTCTGAAGGATTCAGTTGTTGCATGACCGGTTCCTCTGTCAAGATTTCAACGCAGTCGCAAGCTTGTGCAAGCGCCCACGAACTGAGCCGTCGATAACCATATCGCCGGATCGAATAATGGCTCCCCCAATTAAGGAAGCATCTGTTTCAACAATCATATCGACCGTTTTGCCTAACTTTGCTGTCAATGAGGCGGAGAGTTGCTCAATCGTCTCATCCGCTACATCAAACGCACTCGTTACCGTGACGTTTGCCGCCGCATCGAGCGCTGATCGCAACTCAGCGAACAGCGTCGCGACCTCACCTGAAAGGCCGAGACGGTGGTTTTCAGCCATCACTGAAACAAACTGCGCGACACCCGCTGGAATATCGTCTCCCAGCACGTTCGCAACAGTTGCTGCGCGCTGGGATGCGGTCCTTGCAGGATCGTCGAGCACCTTGGCCACTGATGGCTGTGCGACTACCGCCGCAACGGTAGCCAATGCTTGGTGCCAGCTGTCGACAGCGCCGTTATCAACGGCGAACTGAAACGCGGCCCGCGCGTAAGGTCTCGCCAGTGTGGTTGGCTCGATCACGCTTACTGCTCCTTCACCAGCTGCTCAAGAAGGGCAGCGTGTTTGTCAGCATCGATTTCAGCTGCCAGCACTTTTTCAGCGCCCGCAATAGCCAGCGTACTGACTTGCGTTAAGAGCTGCTCTTTAGCCTGAGCTTTTTCGCGCTCCACTTCGGCAGACGCGAGCTCTTTCACCCGATCCGCTTCTGCAACCGCAGCGACTTTTGCTTCATCGACAACCGTTGCTGCACGCTTGTTGGCAGCCTCGACGATAGCGGCAGCTTCTTTCTTCGCCTCTGACAGGCGGTCAACCGCTTCTTTTTGCGCAAGCTCAAGATCGTGACTAGCGCGGTCTGCTGCAGCCAGACCGTCGGCGATCTTTTGTTGACGCTCTTCCATAGCGGCTAAGATCGGCGGCCATACGTATCGCATGCAAAACGCAACGAACGCTATGAAGGCCAAGATCTGTCCGATAATGGTCAGATTAATGTTCACAGTACTCTCCTGTGGGTTTCAGCCCCGCCCGTCATGAGCGAGGAAACTAGGGTTTTAGCCTGCAACCACAAAGATGAGGTACATAGCGATACCAACACCAATAATGGGGATCGCATCAACCAGGCCCGCACCCAGGAAGAATGTGCCCTGTAAACGTGAAGCCAGCTCTGGCTGACGCGCGGAACCTTCGATGAGCTTGCCGCCCAAGATACCCACGCCAATTGCAGCACCCATGCCGCCCAAGCCCATCATGATCGCAGCTGCGATGTAGATCATTTCCATTGTTGTCTCCTATTGAGTCTAAGTATGGAAGTTCAGAAATTAGTGGTCCTCGTGTGCCATGCTGAGGTACACGATAGTGAGGACCATGAAGATAAATGCCTGCAAGGTGATGACCAGAATGTGGAAAATCGCCCAACCAATCTGTAAAACCGCTGCAGGTACTAACCAAGCGATGCCAGCACTGAACAGTGCCGCAATCAGAATAAAAATCATTTCACCGGCATACATGTTGCCAAATAGCCGTAAGCCAAGTGAGAAGGGCTTCGCGAGTAAACCAACTACTTCCATGAACAGATTGACTGGAATAAACGCCCAGTGGTTAAACGGGTTCATGGTGAGTTCTTTAACAAACCCAAAGCCTTTGACCTTAATTGAGTAAAAGAGCATCAGGACAAATACACCGATCGCCATACCCATGGTGATATTGGGGTCTGTTGATGGCACGATTTTCTGGTACTCAACACCGACCAACATCATGAGCTCTGGCACCACATCGACGGGTATTAAGTCCATCAGGTTCATCAAAAACACCCAGACAAAAATCGTCAGTGATAGGGGTGCAATCAGTTTGTTGTTGCCATGGAAGGTGTCTTTAACCTGATTGTCGATAAACTCGACAATCATTTCGATAAAGTTGACCAGGCCTGAAGGTGTCTCGGCCGAGGCGCGCACGGCAACCCAACGAAAGAGGGCACAAAAAATAATACCTAGCCCGATGGACCATCCAAGAGAGTCCACGTGGATAGCATTGAATCCCATGGCAGCGATCTCATCGGCGCCATGAGCAAACGTCCACTGACCACCAGCAGCTACCGTTTCACCATCATAACGCTCAAAACCCTCAGGCAATTTACCGTAAGTGAGGTTCGTTAGGTGGTGGACGATGTAATCCGAAACCGTCTGTTCTTGACCAGCTGCAGCCATTCGATCTTGCCCTAATTAAACAATCGCCCTAGCGCGATGCTTTCCGTTAAACCACTTTGTCCTTCGCAGCCAGATAATAAAAAACCGGACTACTTACTAATACTGCTATCGCGCCCATGAAGATCGCTCCGGGCTGCGGATCTGTCGCTTTAGCGAACCAAAGACCAAACAACAGTGCGCTGAGACTAAATTTTGCTATCCCCAGTAAGGTTGGTGCTTGCGCACCAAACCTGCTGAACATGCTGGTCGCAAGCCATGCCTGGGGCAGTCCAATAATGGCCGCTCCTACCCACACCGCTGACGCTGCATCACCACCGAGAAAAAACCAAACACCAGCAGAAAGTGCGGCTATCAAAACACTGGTAAATACCAAGGCCTTGGCGAAGTGGTGAGCCAGCATTGTTCGCGTGTACTCGGCCACTTAGCACTCCCACATTTTCGGGTTCTCAAGCGCGCGCAAGTTTATTCGAATTGCCTAAGCGCATCAACAAAGCAAAATGCCAATTTTTATTGGATACGATTTAAAATTCCGTCAAGCACGTCTAGGTCGCTGTACTGTATGACCAGCTTGCCACGGCCATTTTTATTTTCGATGACCACTTTGGTGCCAAAACGCTCAGAGAGTTGTCGCTCCAGCCGGTCGATATCAGGATCTTTCCGCTGCGGAGCTGTATCAACAGCTGGCGCCAACATGGCTTTTACAAGCGCCTCTGTTTGTCTGACTGACAACTTGCTGTCCACAACTTTTCTTGCCGCGCGAACCTGATCTCCGCCATCCAATGCCAGAAGCACCTTTCCGTGACCCGCATCAATTCGACCGTGTTCCAACATCTCCGACACTTCACGCTCGAGGGACAGCAGCCGCATCAAATTAGCAATGACCGGGCGTGATTTACCCACAGCTGTTGCAACCTCTTGCTGAGATAAATCAAATTCGATCTGCAATCGCTTTAGCGCTCGGGCTTCTTCAAGTGGATTGAGGTTTTCGCGCTGGATGTTTTCTATCAGCGCCATTGCGATCGCTGTTTCATCGCTGATGTCGCGGACGATAGCCGGGATGGTATCTAAGGCGGCCAGCTGACTGGCTCGCCAGCGTCGCTCGCCAGCCACAATTTCGTAACGATCTGCGCCAATAGATCTCACAACAATCGGCTGCATGACGCCTTGGGCTTTAATGCTGTCGGCCAGCTCTTGTAACGCGGCTTCATCAAAATCAATTCGAGGCTGATATTTACCGCGTTGTAAAAACTCCAGTGGTAATTGACGAAGATCGCCGTCCCCTGGTGATGTTGTGCTCGCTTCTGCCGTGCCCGCCGATGCTTTTTTGGTCAGGTCGGTCCCTAGCAGCGCGTCAAGGCCGCGATTTAACTTTCGCTTTTTCGTGTTCATTCGCCTTCCCTGAGCACTTGTCGTTCCCTTACGCCATGTTTCATCGCGTCACTGTCCGTCATATTACCGACCGAAATATCACTGTCGACGTGAAAATTCTTCAGCAAGCGCCATGTACGCTCGCGCGCCTCTTGAATATCGGTCATAAACAATCCCGGGTTCCCCGTGACTTGGTGCCTCTGCGAGTCGCACATTCCTCGGGATCACTGTCCGATAAACAAGATCACCAAAGTGGCTGAATAATTGCTCCGATACCTCTGTTGTCAGCGAATTTCTGGGATCATACATCGTTCGAAGAATTCCCTCGATTTCAAGATCAGGATTAACTGTCTCGTTGATCCGGCGAATGGTATTCAACAAGGCAGACAGCCCCTCAAGAGCGAAGTACTCACACTGCATGGTGATGAGAATAGAATCACAAGCCACCATCGCATTAACGGTCAGCATGTTTAGAGAGGGGGGGCAGTCTATTAAGACAAAGTCAAATGATGCATCACCTTGATGCAGCCCTTGCTTCAATCGTTTTTCTTTACCCTCAACCTCTATGAGCTCTACCTCCGCCGCCGTCAGGTCTCCATTTGCCGGCAAAACAGAGAACTTACCTGTGGGCGACTCGACCAAACACTCAGAAAGCGATGCTTCTGCGAGCAAAAGATCAAGCACAGATAGCTCTAGTCCATTTTTTTCTATGCCAGAGGACATGGTGGCATTGCCCTGAGGATCTATATCCACCAATAGCACGCGCTTTCCCATCTGCGCCAACGAAGCAGCCAGGTTGACGCTTGTTGTTGTCTTACCAACGCCACCTTTTTGATTGGCTACGGCAATTATTTTCATTTTTTGTTCTCACCACGACGCAGCACAACTAACTGCCTCAATTCATCTAACCCGGGTACCACCAGATCGATTTGTTCGCTGATCTCTACAGATACACTTAAATCTGCAATTTCAGTATCAACCGTTTGAGACTTCATAGCGAGCCAAACACCCTCTGTATCAAGTAAATGCGCTGTCAGATGACACATTCGATTTAAATCAGCGAATGCCCGACTCATCACAACATCGAAACCTTGATCTGGTTGGTAAGTCTCAGCTCGCCCCTCGACAATACTGACATTGTCTAACCTCAGTTGTTGGCGGACCTGATAGAGGAAACGGGTTTTCTTGCCGTTACTGTCCAGTAATACAAACTCTTTATCAGGGAAACACAGCGCCAAAGGAATACCTGGTAGGCCTGCGCCTGTGCCGACATCACAGAGTCTCTGATATGAACTGAGATACGGCACCAGGGTAAGACTGTCGAGGACGTGTTTAATCACCATGTCCTCGGGACGCCGCACGGCTGTCAGGTTGTAGGGTTTATTCCATTTATGGAGCAAGGTGACGTAATCCGTTAACGGTTCTGCTAACGCCATTTGTATATCGAGAGCCTTAAGCCCTCGTGTCATTTGATCGAATAAGCGTTCAACCATTGCTGACGGCGCGATCGGGAGCAGAATTGCTCTGCCGTCTCAGGTGTACCAGAAGCAGTGACAGCGCTGAAGGTGTAACACCCTGAATTCGACTAGCTCTTGCGATATTAGCCGGTCGAGTGTCTGTCAGTTTTTGACAGATCTCATTGGATAATCCGGACACTTCTGTGAAATCAAAATCGCTTGGAATCAGCGTATTCTCGTGCCGTTTCAAACGATCAATTTCATCTTGTTGCCTTGCAATGTAACCAGCATATTTCACACGTGTCTCAATGTGATCAGCGGTTGCTAAATCCATGACGGGCGACCCTTTCAAGCCCGCTACATCGCTGTACGACAATTCCGGTCGCCGAATCAAATCCGCCATCGAGTATTCTCGGTTGATAGGCGATTTTAGCTTGGCATCGAGAGCAGTCGAAGCATCGGTATCAGGATGGATATAAGTTGACTCCAATCGTCCCAACTCCTCATCCACCACCGCTCGTTTTTGATCATAAGCAGACCAATGCGCTGACGAGATCAACCCAAGCTCGTTGCCTTTTGGCGTCAACCGCTCATCAGCATTGTCTTCGCGAAGTTGCAGCCGATATTCAGCGCGGGATGTGAACATTCGATAAGGTTCTTGCGTGCCCAACGTTACGAGATCGTCCACAAGAACACCGATATAGGCCTCATCGCGTCGTGGCTCCCAAGCATCAAGATCGCGGGCATATCGAGACGCATTCAACCCGGCGAGTAACCCTTGTGCTCCAGCTTCTTCGTAACCTGTGGTGCCGTTAATCTGACCAGCAAAATACAAACCAGCCACATGTCGTGTCTGTAAGCTGTGCATCAGATCACGGGGATCAAAATAATCGTATTCAATCGCGTAGCCTGGCCGCGTGATGTGCGCGTTCTCCAAGCCGGGAATGGTTCGAACCATGGCGTCCTGAATATCGAACGGCAGCGAAGTTGATATACCGTTTGGATACAACTCAGTGGTTGTTAATCCTTCAGGCTCCAAAAATATTTGATGGGAAGCCTTATCGGCAAACCGGTGAATTTTATCTTCAATACTAGGGCAATAGCGCGGGCCTGTACCTTCAATAACACCACTGAACATGGGTGATCGATCCAGCCCACCGCGAATAATCTCGTGAGTGGCTTCATTAGTCTTAGTCACCCAGCAGCATAGCTGCTGAGGATGTTGAGAAACTGAGCCTAGCTGAGACATTATTGGCCTTGGCTCGTCTCCCCATTGTTCTTCAAGAACAGAAAAATCCACTGAATTGCCATCAATTCGTGGTGGCGTACCAGTTTTCAGTCTACCGGTCCGAGGGCACAACTCACGTAATCGATCTGCCAACGTAACCACAGCCGCATCACCCATGCGCCCGCCCGACTGGTTTTCCATTCCTATATGAATCTTCCCGTTCAAAAATGTACCTGCGGTAAGGACACATGTAGGAGCAAAAAACCGAATACCCGTGGCAGTTCTAACGCCGGTTACCTTTTCACCGGTGAGCTCGATATCGTCGACCGCATCCTGGAACACGGTCAGATTTTCTTGTGCAAAGAGTATTTGGCGAATCGCATTGCGATATAACACTCTATCGGCTTGCGCTCTGGTCGCCCTGACAGCCGGGCCTTTCCTTGCGTTGAGCACTCTAAATTGAATGCCTGCGAGGTCCGTGGCTCTCGCCATCGCACCACCTAAAGCGTCAATTTCCCTAACGAGATGTGATTTACCGATACCGCCTATTGCCGGGTTACATGACATCTGACCGAGCGTATCGATCGAGTGGGTAATGAGCAGCGTGCGCACACCGGTGCGGGCAGCTGCTAAAGCTGCTTCTGTACCCGCATGGCCACCGCCTACCACAATGACATCGAACGTGCGATGAGTGCTCATTTGCCGTCTTTGTTGGAAAAAGGGCTGCGAGTATACGAATAAATGTGGCTGAACTTAAGGTGTCGATCTCCTAGGCCGACAGATTCACAAAAGTTAGATGTGTTTTTGACGTTGGTAACATCTTATAAAAATTAACTATTCATATATGTATTAGAAAAGATACTTTGATGTTGTTGTTATTAAGGAGCCTTTTTTTGTGGATAGATGCACCATCGCCAATTAGCTCCAGTATTTACGCCGCGTATAAGGTGCTTCATAAGATAGGAAAAACAACCTTATAAGGCCTGTGCTAATCGGGGATATCTCACTCTGTTGTTATGTCTCTTTTGTTGACGCCTATTTTTTCACAATGTCATACACAGAGTTGTCATCAACTCTACCCACATCAATGCAGCGCGTAGCGTCGCTAGATCAATTTTTTTATGATGTTGTGGACAAGGTGTTACTTACCTATGCAAAAACTGCTGAAAATTAATCCAAGGATATCGTCACTCGCTACACGGCCCGTCAAAGAATCAATTTCGGTTTGAACGCGTTTTAGATCTTCGGCTAGTAGCTCCGCGGCGTTATGGTGCTCGAAGGCAAGTAGAGATTCTGTGAGAGCGTGATGCGCTTCTGACAGTGCATCAACGTGGCGTTGGCGAGCGCTAAAAACAGAGTCCTGCGCCCCTTGTACCAATAATGAGTCCTCAATCGTTTGAATCAAAGCGTCTATTCCATCACCTTTTTTGGCACTGACGGCAACGCAGCGGGTTTCACCGTGACTTGGAAGTACGCCTGCTTGTTTGCCAGAGATATCAATTTTGTTTAGGACCTGAATGTTAATGGCGCTATCGGGTAGCCATTCGGTATTAATTTCCTGTGGTTCGTTGTCATCTATAATGTGAAGTACGAGGTCAGCAGTTTGACTGCTGGATTTGGCGCGCTTAACGCCTTCCTGTTCAATGACGTCCTCTGTCTGGCGAATACCGGCTGTGTCGATGAGGTCCAGTACCACAGCGCCGGCTTTTATGCTTTGTTTTAGTGTGTCGCGTGTCGTTCCCGGAACATCAGTGACAATAGCAATATCATCACCAGAAAGTGCATTTAAAAGGCTGCTTTTACCCGCGTTTGGCGCACCAATAAGGACTGCCAGGTAATGCTGGGTTTTCCGTTGCGAGGCCGCAACATCGTTGAGTAATTGCTCAATAGTTGCGTTGCAGTCACTAAGCCTTGATACAACCGAATGGCGCTCTAAAACATCGATGTCTTCTTCAGGAAAATCGATCGATGCTTCGGTTAACGCTCTTAGTTCATTGAGTTGGCTGGAGAGGTCGCTGACTAAAACAGAAAATGCACCGGATAACGAGGCAGACGCGAGCTTTGCTGCCGTTTCTGTTTCAGCTGTAATCAGATCGGCGATGGCTTCTGCTTGTAATAAATCAATTTTGCCGTTGATGAAACTGCGCTCTGAAAACTCTCCGGGTCGAGCTTGTCTTGCCCCTAACTCAATGCATCGAGAGAGAAGTGCTTGTAAAACAATGTGTCCACCATGCCCTTGAATTTCCACCACATCGTCACCGGTAAATGAGTTGGGACCGGGAAAGTAAATGGCTAACCCAGAGTCAATGGTTTGACCTTCATTATCGAGGAAAGACTGATAATGGGCGTATCGAGGTGTGAGTTCTGACCCACTTAGAGCGAGTGCTATAGCGAGTGAATCAGGTCCACTTAAACGGATGATGCCGACAGGACCGTTGCCCCGCGCCGTAGCGATAGCGGCAATCGTATCAGTATCAAGTGCTGTCATTGTTTTACGTCGATGTTGAGCTTATCGCGAAGCTGCTTGCTCAATTTGTCGAGTAACAACGTATTGCTGAGCAAATGATAGAAGGTTGTTACTCAGCCAATACAGAACAAGCCCAGCCGGGAACCACATCATTAAAAAGGTAAATGCGATAGGCATGTACATCATGATTTTGGCTTGCATGGGATCTGGCGGAGCTGGATTTAAGCGTTGCATGAGCCACATGCTGATGCCCATCAGGATAGGCAAGACAAAGTAGGGATCCATGGCTGATAGGTCGTCGATCCACAAAATGAAGGGTGCGTGTCGGAGTTCAACTGATTCTAATAGCACCCAGTACAGTGCGATAAAGACCGGCATCTGAATCAACATAGGAAGACAGCCACCCATTGGGTTGATCTTCTCTTTTTTCCACAATTCCATCATGGCTTGCTGTTGCTTTGCTTTGTCGTCTGCGTATTGGTCTTTGATACTTTGAATTTTGGGTTGAACCGTTCTCATCTTCGCCATTGACTTATAGCTTGCCGCAGACAACCGGAAGAAAACGAGCTTGATGACAACGGTCAGCGCGATGATGGCCAGTCCCCAATTGATCACAAATTGCTGGATCAAAGTGAGCAACCAGAAAAGCGGCTGAGCGAGCCACCAGAGCCAACCGTAATCAATAACGAGATCGAGATTTTCGGCTAGCGCGGCAAGGGCTACTTGATCTTTGGGACCTACGTAAAGCGTTTGAGTGATGATCGTCGCTGCCCCGGGAGCGATATCAATGTTTTGGTTTTTGTAACCAATCACGTTGTCGCCATTAGAGAGCTGGCTAGCAAAGTAATCGTGAGTGGCCTGCTGCGATGGAATCCACGCAGATACAAAATAGTGCTGCAGTATTGCCACCCATCCTGCGGGCAATCGTTTTGAAAATGGCTCATCGTTCAAGTCAGAGAAACTGAGCTTGGTGTAGCGCTTATCGGGCTGCGTAAGCGCCGCGCCCAAATAAGGACTAACCCCGAAACCGGTGTTGCCGTCGGGTGCTTGCGTGTTATCACGCTTCAGCTGAGCAAACGACGTGACGGAAGCGACTGAGCTACCACCGTTTCTGATATCGAAAGATACGTCGACGTCGTATCGGTCATCATGAGCAGTGAACTGCTTGTAAACCTGCATTCCGAGCGGGTCGTTGCCTGTCCAGGCCAATGTCAATGTGTGACTGCCGTCGCCATTGTTAGTGACGCCTTGGCTCGCATAACGCGCTCTGTTGCCGCTGGCATCAATACCATCAGGCCCTATGAGTCCGCTCTGAGCCACATACCGTCGCAGGTTGTTGTTTTCCAGCAATCTAAAGGGTTGATCCGGCGTATCGAGTCTTACCGGGAACTTTGGTAAGGACGCAGAAACAACATCGCCCCCGTCAGCTGATACAACCAATTCGAGAGCGTCGGTAGACAAGTTGAACGTCTCGCTGTCATCGAGTAGCACTGAAAGAGGGTTCATTACCTGGTTGACACTCGGGATACCGTCATTAATGCCTTGGCTCATGGGCGCAGCTACTTGTTCATTCGTTACAAGGCCAGGCTCGGTAATTACGGCGGTGTATAACTCACTCTGCTGCTTTTGGTACTCGTCAGAATACTGATTCCATTCAATAAGCAGCATTAGAGACAATACGGCGGTGGTGCTTATTAACAGTAGTCGTACAGGGTCCATTGAGGTCCTCGGCATTATTCGTCGTCGGGTTTCGACAAGCTAGGATGTACAGGGACAGGATCATAACCGCCGGCAGCCCATGGATGACAGCGGCAAATTCGCTTTGCAGCCAGAAAACCGCCTGAAACTGCGCCGTGTGACTCTAATGCTTCAATGGCGTATGACGAGCACGATGGAAAATATCGGCAGCGATTTCCAATAAAGGGACTGATCCCAACTTGATAGAACTTGATGGGCAGTTTCAGCAGTGCGGTGAGAACGTTATTGATCATTTTCAAACCCAATCTGCGGGTGTTTGTGATTGAGCTTCCGCCAAAGGCGATCAAGGTCGCCTATCACGTCCGCGTTGCTTAATGTTCCAGCCCCTCGCTTTGCCATAAAAACAAGGCTCATCGAGGCTGAAAGGGG
>Ga0213865_10001438_pt1 | contig 15563 bp, 12 predicted proteins | sample PICome_6_FD_160100 | JGI IMG/M metagenome (GOLD analysis project Ga0213865, IMG submission 160100) | Coastal seawater microbial communities near Pivers Island, North Carolina, United States - PICO282 | ecosystem: Environmental > Aquatic > Marine > Coastal | place: USA: North Carolina...
TATAGTGCGGGTCCGCACCACCGCACGGCCCGGTTTTGCTAATCTATCTTTAGAGTTCGAGATCGGCGCTGACATCGATGCTAAGCTTGACGAAGCACAACGTCTAGTTAGCACTTTTGCCCTTCCGACTGGGGCGGAGGAGCCTTCATTATCCAAATTTGAGCTTGAAGAAACAGTTACTCATTTCGTTTTGACAGGGCCTGTCCGACATGATGCACTAATAACCTACGCTGAAGACCTCGCTGCACAGATCGAAGATGCTGTACCCGCTAAGGTTCGTTTATTTGGCGCACCTTTAATTGAACGACAGGTTGAGCTCTATGAAGATTCACTGGAGGCAGTGGGTTTAAATGCTCAAAAAGTTGCTGCAACTGTGACAAACAGCGTGAGGAGCGTTGCTGTTGGAGAACCGGCCGGCACAAACCTTACGCTGGAAACTGGGAAGATACCTAGAACCGCTAAGGAAATAGAAGACATTATTCTAAAAACCTGGGCAGACGGCACAGACCTGAAGCTAGGCCAGGTTGGCAGCGCAACTTTTGCGCCTAACCTCGATACTGCTTCCCTACTTTACATAGGTAACCGTCCAGCCGTTGATCTTGATATTCTGCGATCTGCCAGCGGAGATAGCTTGGAAATTCGCGCCGTATCAAATGCGCTAATGGAGGAATTTAGAAGTACGCTACCATCCAACATTGAAATCATTGAGTGGGGTAATTCAGCGGAGCTAATCTCCTCACGGATAAGCTTGCTGATAAAAAACGGAGCATACGGCATGCTGATTGTGCTGATCTTACTTTTCCTTTTCATGGGTGCGAGGTCAGCGTTCTGGGTTGCAGCAGGAATTCCCGTAGCAATCCTGGGAACCCTAGCCGTTATGTTGGGGCTAGGTCAAACTATCAATATGATCTCCCTATTCGCAATCCTTTTGTCATTGGGTATCATTGTGGACGACGCGATCGTGGTTGCAGAACATAGCGATGCACTTCACAGACAAGGCCTAAATCCTCAAGAAGCAGCTATGCGCGGTGGCCTTCGTATGTCAGGGCCGGTGCTCGCATCATCCCTAACTACAATCGCCGCATTCGCGCCTCTCTTTCTTATCTCTGGTGAGTTTGGCGCATTTGTAATTGCGCTTCCACTGGTAGTAATTGCTGTGATTGTCGCCTCATTAATCGAGTGTTTTTTGATATTACCTGGTCATATGAAGTCAGCTTTATCTGCCCGAGAGCGGGACAGAGCAGAGGTTAGATGGTGGAATATACCGTTTTGGATCCGGGACAGGTTTGACGCAGGTTTTCACGTATTCGGTGAAAAAGTATTTGTGCCGTTAGTGAGGCGAGCACTTTTTTATCGCTATGTGACACTGGTTTTAGGCTGCTCACTGATGGGTGCAGCATTTGTTCTTCTGCAGTCCGGTAGAATTGAGCAGCAACTTTCCCCTGATGTTGAGTTCAATAATATTTTTGCAAGTTTTGAGATGAGCTCTGACGCAGAACTTACTGACACGGTAAAGTTTTGTGAAGAATTAAACCGAAGTTTGGATGAAGCTTTACTAAGTCTGAATGCTCGCGAAACTTTGATAATAGCTGCATGTTATACTGGTGTAGATTTTTTGGACAGCTTTAATGAATCAGCTGGCCAGTCTGCACAAACATTTGCCTCACTTGCTATAGAACTAGCAGATGCTTCCGAACGGGCTTACTCGATCGATGAACTCCTAAATACATGGCGCCCACTTATATTTCGTCCTGCCAAACTAGATTCGCTTCAAATACAGGAACCTGCCGCTGGCCCAGGTGGGCAGGCCATCAGGCTGCGCCTTCGCGGACAGGACATAGATCAACTGGCTGCCGCTGCAGATTTTCTTGTAGGCGAGGTTAAATCAATAGATGGGACGTCAGAAGTTGCGAATAGCTTCTCTCTTGGCCCACAGACCTATACATACGAAACAAATTCTTTTGGACGCGCACTGGGTTTTTCTGACCAAGATCTGGGAAGTCAAATGCGCGCGGCTCTAACAGGAACAGTGGCCTATCGTTATTTGGACCAAGAAGATGAAGTGCCTGTTCGCTTGATCCTGGAAGAACAAGCCCGATCAGCAGGTTCCCAAGAAAACTTGAGAGTGCAAAGCCCCAGTGGAGTATTCAACAATGTTTCAGATGTAACAAACATCAAAATAAGCCAAGGTTTGCGACAGGTCCGACGATTCGACGGCCAAGCTGTTGTGCGAGTTAATGGAGATTTAGATCAAAATGTAACTGATTTAGCAACATTCAGTGCATTGATGGCTAACCCAAAACTAACCAGCCAACTAGAGTCTCTGGGTGCTTCATTAAGTGTTGGTGGAGAAGCAGAGCAGCTAAGGCAATTGTTTGCCGATCTTACAACTGGTGGCTTCATTGGTGTTGCTTGTATATTCATCGTTCTTGCTTGGGTATTTTCCTCATACACAAGACCAATTGTTGTAATGCTAGTCATCCCATTTGGAATAGTAGGAGCTGTATTTGGGCATTGGTTTATGGATATGCCGATGGCTATCCTCTCTTATATTTCAATATTTGGCCTCGCTGGAATAGTAGTTAATGATTCTATAGTTCTTGTCAGTAGAATCGATGAAAGGGCAAACGAAAATGGCGAAAAAATAGATGACGCGATAGTAGGGGCGGCGCGTGATCGTCTTCGCGCCGTTTTGCTCACCTCATTAACCACGATAGGCGGATTGTTACCTCTGATGTTTGAAACCTCAGTTCAGGCGCAATTTCTGATTCCTATGGCCGTGACGATAGTATTTGGCCTTTCTGTATCTACTCTTCTTATTCTGATTTTTGTTCCCGCATTGATTGGTATCCAAAGAGACTTGGGAGTCTTATTCGGTATTTTAGGCCGCTTTATGTTTCTAAAACGTGCAAGAACCGTCCTTGCCCTTGATCCTTAAAGGTGAGTGTGAGCGCATGCTTTGGCGTCAATGGTCCCAGTCGACTTGCCCACTCAATCAGAGCCACCCCATCTTGCAATACATCTTCTAACCCTAAGTCCCAAATTTCTTCTGGCTCATTCAACCGGTAAAGATCAAAATGTCCAACCGTCCCAACTGCGCGCTCATATGTCTGAACTAGTGTGTAAGTCGGACTCGGAACTATTTCATCAACCATCGCAACCCCATTGAGATTGGGTAGCGCTCTGATCACCGCTCGCGCAAAGGTTGATTTGCCAATACCAAGCGGACCATTGAGTAATACAACGCGCCCTCGTTCGAGATTCTTTGCAAGGATCTGTCCGGCTTTAATTGTTGCCGCTTCGTTTACTAAAAAGCAGCTTTTAAGCAACTGACTTCACCCAAGCCAAATCTTGTGACGAGAGCCGGGCACCAAAAACCTGAATAACCGCAGCGGCAGAAGCAGATCCAAGTATTGCACAACTTTGCAAATCCCTTTCTTGTACAAGGCCATACAAAAAACCAGCAGCGAAAAAATCCCCTGCGCCAGTAGTATCGACACGATTTTTTATTGGAATTATGGGACATGGAATAGTTGCAGAGGAGGTCACGATCTCGGACCCTTTAACTCCCATAGTCAGCGCCGCTATCTCAACTTTTCCACGTAATTTTTCACGCGCCTGTTCATATTCGCATTCATACAAAGTTGAGATTTCATCACTATTTGCAAACAAAATGTCGACATTATTCTCAATTAAATCTCTAAATTCATGACGATACCTTTGAACACAAAAAGGATCTGAAAGTGATAGTGCCACCTTTCGACCAGAAGCATGTGCTATTTTTATGGCTTTACGAAAGGCTGCTTTGGCTTCCTCTAAATCCCAAAGATAACCCTCCAAATAAGTAACCGAGGAGTTCTCGATAATTTCAGGATCAATATCATGGGGAGTCAGCTGCACACATGCTCCTAAATAGGTATTCATCGTGCGCTGATGATCCGGTGTGACAAAAATTAAACACCTTGCGGTCGATGGTCCGCTTTCGGCCATAGTTGTATGAAAATATACATTAGACCTCCTCATCGACTCTGAGAAGGCCATCCCCATCACATCCTTCCTTACTTTTCCAATATAGGCAGATCGTGCCCCCAACCCAGCGAGACCAACAGCGGTATTGCCCGCCGACCCACCGCTCTCTTCCACGCGCTTAAGCATAACTGAAGTTAGATAGTTTGCTCTATCTTCATCAATCAAAGTCATACTGCCTTTATTCAATCCGAACTCTTCCACAGCTGTTTCAGGCGCTTCAGTCAGCACATCAACAATAGCATTTCCAATAGAGCACACGTGAAATCTGGGTTCATCGGTCATAGCAAGGGCGTCTAGACTTATCATTATCTAATGAAAAGTCTTGACCAAACGGAGCAGAAAGAAAAGAGCTCTCTAATGACTTCTGCAACGATTATTATTCCAGCTCGATGGGGATCAACCCGGTTTGAGGGCAAGCCACTTACTGCGGAGCTTACTGGCGCAGATGGCAATACTCAGACACTTATTTGGTGGACCTATAAAGCCGCACTAAAGGCACTACCAGCTGATCGCATATGGGTAGCCACCGATGATGACCGAATCTCTAATGCCGTTTCAAATTTTGGCGGCCAGTCACTCATGACGGACCTTAATTGCCGAAATGGGACTGAGCGTGTTCAACAAGCAGCGCAGCTATTAAATTTAAGTCAGGATGAAATAATTATTAATTTTCAGGGTGATGCGCCACTAACACCGCCCAGCTTTGTAGGCTCGTTAATTGAAGCAATGTCAAAAAGTGCGGATTGCAAAGTTGCAACCCCAGCACTGCGCTGCGACGGCAAAACATTCAATCGTTTCAAAGACCAACGGAAAAGAGGGTTAGTTGGCGGAACAACTGTGGTGATTTCTTCGAGTGGTAAGGCACTATATTTTTCAAAAGAGGTGTTACCTTTTTCGGATAAACTCCTTGATGGCGCTTCACCGATTCCAGTCTTTCATCATGTTGGGCTTTATGCCTATCGCAGGCAAGCTCTCGACATGTATGTTGACATGCCTCTCGGAGCCCTTGAACAAGTAGAGGGGCTTGAACAGTTAAGGTTCTTAGAAAACGATGTGCCAATAAATTGCGTTGAAGTAGACGCGGAAGGTAGATTGTTCTGGGAAGTGAATAATCCTGAAGACGTTAGCCTTGTAAGCGCTAACCTTAGGGCTGATTAAGTTGTTTCCTAATTTAGATACGCACTATGGCGTAGGTTGATCTTCTGCAGAAAATACTAAGTGTCGGTTTATCCAAGCGTTATTCACCAGACCCAAAGATATCCAAGTAGATACAGTGACAGTTCCACCTTGGGATAAAAGCGCAAGAGGCATTCCAACTACGGGAAGCAATGATAGCACCATCATAAAGTTGATTGTAGCATATAAGCCAAAATTTAAAGCCGCGCCTAATGCTAAAAGCCTGGTGAACTGACCACGACAAGAAATCGAAACACCAAATCCAAGGAAAACAATAAAAGCAATTAAACAAAGTAAAAATAGTGTTCCAGCTAAACCAAATTGCTCAGCGTGAACCGCCAAAATCATATCATTATATGGCTCATAAATTATCAGAGACTCTAACTGCGGCGCATTGAACGGACCATGACCCCAAATACCTGCCGCACCAATAGCCACACGCGCTTGTCGCGGCTGATCACACGGAGATGCATCAGCGAGCTCCTCAATCTCTGCATCACTCAAAACAAAACATGTAAGTCGGTCCAACTGGTATGGCTTAAGATAGCTCTCAGGCGACTTAAGCAGAACAAAACCTAACCCGCCAATCGTTAAAAAAACTAGCCCTATCAACCACCAACGGATACCTGAACATAGTGTCATTAAGCCAATTAGAACCAACAGCTTTAAAGTTGTACCCAGGTCTGGCTGAGTAAAAATTAAGTAAGCCATAGCACCAGTAAAAATAGCAGGAGGCAGCAACCAAAGGGGGTTTCCTAGCTCCCCATGAGTGCGACCATCGAGATATGAAGCAACATATACAACTAAAGCAACTTGAGCGATTTCTGACGGCTGCAAAGTGAAGTTTCCAATCCTAATCCAGCGTGTTGACTGATTAAATTCTACGCCAATTAATTGGACTAAAACTAATAAAATTAATGCAACTAAAGCACCAGAAAAAGCTAGCCGCCTAAGCCATCTGGGGTCTACGAGAGAAACTAGAACAAATGCTAGAAAACCAACGCAGATTCGAAACAGATGACCCCAGAAAAAATCGTCTGGGGTGGTTTGTCCCACCACAAATTGGTTGAACAACCCAATGCCAGAAACTGCTAAAGCTAAGCTCAAAAGTAACCAGTTAAATCGAATTAATCGCTCTGCAAAAGAGGTAGTTGGCCTTTTGTTACTCTCTATCTCTGCCCATTTGCTCAAATCTCGTAGCGCTGCCGTCATGACAAGTGTCCAGCAGCATATCTAGCTAGAGCGGTATTCAGCAAATTCCTTGCAACAGGAGCCGCAGTCGCAGACCCAGATCCACCATGCTCTATAACTACTGCTGCGGCGAATTGTGGATTATCGAAAGGTGCAAACCCAACAAAAAGGGCGTGGTCACGCAAATCATAAGGAACATCTTCATCCAAATCGTCAAACTCATCTGGTGGAAGCGCTGTGACTTGAGCAGTCCCAGTTTTTCCGGCCATTCTCCAAATTTTCCCATCATCACCTAGCGGCAATTGAAGTGCGGATCTTCGCGCCGTTCCTGTTGCTGAATTTACAACCTGATACATCCCTTCTCTAACTAACTGAAGATGCGCAGCATCAAACCCTAGTGGCTCTTTCTGCTCAAAAAAACCACCGGCAAGAACAAAGTGCGGTCGAACGGTATATCCTCCATTTGCTATAGCAGCTGTCATTGCTGCCAGCTGGAGTGGCGTAGCAAGCATAAAACCTTGTCCTATCGCAAACTGAATAGAATCGCCAATAGACCAGGGCTCGTCTCTTGTGCGCTCTTTCCAAGAGCGTGACGGCAATAGAGCCGTAGATTGCTCATAAAAGTTTTCGATCATAGCAGTGCCAAAGCCGAACTTCGCCGCGACTGCTCTCATTGGATCTAATCCTAATTCAGATGACATGTTGTAATACCAAACATCGCAAGACTCACGTAAAGCACCAAGCATGTCGACATCACCATGACCTTCCCGCTTCCAGCAGCGGAATCGCTGCCCAGAAACTTCAAAGTAGCCAGGACAATTGTATGTGGTGCGGGAATCAAATCCCGCTTCTAAAGCCGCTAAAGTCCCCACCATCTTAAACGTTGACCCAGGTGGATAAGAACCCATACTTGCTCGCGCATATAGAGGCTTTAAGGGATCATCCAGATAAGCCTGGTATTTGTCAAAACCAATTCGTGGAACAAAATCATTTCCATCAAAAGACGGTTTAGACGCCATGGCAAGAATTTCGCCATTATGCACATTAAGCAATACCACTGCAGCTTCTGGATATGGAGAGATCAGACCAACTGCTGCTCTTTGCAAAGGTAAGTCTATGGTTAGGCTAATATCTTTACCCTTTATTGGAGCCGTCCTTGCCAACTCCCGGAGCTTACGACCCCCGCCAGTTATTTGCCATGTTCGCGACCCTGCGACACCACGCAGCGTGGGATCATAAGCCCGTTCAATACCCCTTGCTCCAATGCGCGCACCTGGAAGGGTCAACAGTCGATCGCTATCAGAGAACAAATCTTCTTTAAAAACTCGTCGAGTGTAGCCCAAAACATGCGACAGAGAAGCTAAAGTTAAGTCGTTGGGATTATCTTTTCCTGATCCCTCGTACTGGCGTTCAAACCGTGTACCCAATTCTACTAATGGTATTTCTGCCAACTTAACTTGTAGAAGATCACGTTGAGTGCTGGAGATGCCCGCTACAAGCGTAATTACATCTTCTCGGCGCAAATCTTCGATAACAGCATTGGCGACCTCTTGACCTCCATTATAGGCCAACTCAGCCAAATCAACAAAATCTGCCGCCTCTTGCAGAACAGGCCGAAGCAAAGCTAGCTGCCGAAGGTAAAATTCAGCTGGAATAAAACCGAATGCAAAATCTATATCTAAACGGATTCGGGTTTGCGCTTCTTCATCTAGATCAAATATAGCCGCAAACTTTGTTAAGTCCTTTTTAGGAGGAACATCTGGGTTTTCCGGCGGATCTGGATAATTTCGTATTCTCAAAACTGCTACCCTGTTGGCACGGTTAAATGCTAATGCCCGACCAGACCTATCAGTAATACTGCCCCGTTCAGGTAGCGTATACTCCTGCCTTGTAATCACTTCTCGGCCTATATCTGCTAGATCGGCGGACCGCTCTACCTGTAGCCTGTATAGTTGCGTCCCAATGAGTCCAAAAGCAATCAACTGGGCGCCGCCAAGCAGGACCATTCGCCGGTTAAAAACAGCGCCGCGCTGAACAGATTGCTTTGAAGGTCGGATCACATCACAAATCTATCGCGAAAAATATGGCGCGGGCAAGGCGCTATTAACTGCTGCCAGCAATAGATGTATTCCTACATAAGCAACGCTGGTCACTAAAACTAATTGCAAAGAAAAAAGCGCCGCAGGCCACGTTGCAACTGTGGCAAGGTGACCATAAAATCCTAATGAAACTAAAAGCTTTAAAGCAACAAATAGAATTATAGAGAGTACGAATAGCCCCCACTTAAAAAATAAACCCAAATGCACGAGTGTGGATGCCTGAGACTTGGCTATCAATAGCATGATCATATAAGCCAAAGCCTGGCTGCCGAGCGGTGTATTATCTATAATATCAGTAATTAAACCAAAAGCGAAGGCGATCAGGATCGACACATTGCGCGGTTGATGCACGCCCCAGAAAAATAACGTAGGCGCAAGTAAATCCGGCACAAACAAGCTATTCTGATTTACACCCCAGGGAATCGATCCCAGCACGACCGCTAAAAACATACTAAGTAAGGGCAAAGTAAAAGCATAAAGATAGCTCGTCGGAGAAGCTTGGTTTGCTCTTCTAATTAAAGGCGCAACTGCACTCACAAGTTGGCCTCATCTTCTGTATTGATATCTAAGTCATCTTTTAAAACGATTTGAACAAATCCGGTAAGCTCGGGGATATCTGAGGCTGAGGGCAATACCTTTATATCTGGTGAGGTTTGCACCACCTCTCCAACACGGAAAAGAAAAGGGATATCTGGATCTATACTGGATGTAATAACCCTATCTCCTATCCTTATGGCACCCGGCAAAGCTTCTTCCGTTGTCAAAGTCAATAACGGTGAGCCCATACCAAAGACTGTCGCTCGTATCCGGAATTCACCTACCAAAACCGGCAAGGCGGAATCTTTATCAGTTAGTAAACGCACACTAGATGCATTGCTCCCTACAGATTGCAGCCTGCCCAGTAAGCCTTTGTGCGTAATTACGGCGAGACCTGCGCGCACTGCATTATCACCGTTTGCAAAATAGGTTCCGTCTTCTTTGCCCACATTAACAATAATATTTGGGCGGAAAAGATTTGAGCCTTGAATAAGAACTCGAGCGCTAAGATAATTTTCTAAGCCATCAGGTGGCATGTTAATATTTTTCCGTAGCTCACTGATTAGATTATCTCGCTGCTCAATCCCGAGAGTTAAGATATCAATTTCCGCTGATAAAGATTCCGCTTGTGAAGCTAATTCTGTTGCCTGGACATAAGCCTGAAATCCTAAAAATCTCTCTCGCCCCCATCGCACTGGCCCGCTGGATAGAGCAACCAATGGAGCTAAAGTGTCTGTAACATGCAGCCTCAGACCTTCCGTCTGTTTTGGAAACCATCTATCTGCAGACAATAATAATAAGCAAATAAGAAAAAGTATTACAGTTAGAAACCTCTGAAACCATATATTCAGCGGCTTATCTTCTTCAGGCGAACGCGGACCTCGAAAGCTCATGCTCCTCTAGAGCGTGTGCAGTAACACAGATTTAAGGTTTCGCATCTCTTCTAAGCACCTGCCAGTGCCAAGAACGACGCAAGAAAGAGGGTCCTCTGCAACCGCAACCGGAAGTCCGGTGGCGTGCCTAAGAACAAAATCTAAGTTCCGCAAGAGTGCACCACCACCGGTGAGCACTATTCCCTTATCAACTATGTCAGCGGCCAGTTCTGGCGCCGTATTTTCTAGGGCCATTCGAGTAGCATCAACAATTTGGCTAACTGGCTCGTAAAGAGCCTCTGATATTTGCCGCTCTGAAATAATAATCTCTTTTGGAACGCCGTTCATAAGGTCACGCCCCTTAATCTCCATTGTGCCGCCTACTCCATCTTCAGGTGGACAGGCTGAGCCAACCATCGTTTTTATTCTCTCAGCAGAGCTCTCACCAACAAGCAGGTTATGGTTCCTACGAATGTAGCTTACGATGGCATCATCCATCTTGTCACCACCCACCTTGGCAGAGCGTGCGTAAACAATGCCACCCAATGACAGTACCGCAACCTCCGAGGTGCCACCACCAATATCGACTACCATTGATCCTGTGGGTTCAGTTACTGGTAAATCTGCTCCGATGGCTGCTGCCATTGGCTCTTCAATCAAGAATACCCGACGCGCGCCAGCATTTTCTGCACTTTCTTGAATTGCACGCCGCTCCACTGCCGTTGAACTCGATGGAACACAAATTACAACTTGCGGCGAAGCAAATGACCTCTGACCGTGCACCTTTCGTATAAAATGCTTAATCATCTCCTCAGCAACATCGAAATCGGCAATCACACCATCACGCAGAGGTCGAATAGCAGTTATGTTTCCTGGAGTTCGACCTAGCATCAGTTTAGCTTCGTCACCCACTGCTAAAACCTGACGCCGACCTTTAATTTCAGCAATAGCAACTACTGAGGGCTCATTGAGTACAATCCCTCTTCCGCGCACATACACAAGTGTGTTTGCGGTTCCTAAATCAATGGCCATGTCGGCCGAAAGCATACCTAAAATGCGTCCTAGCATACTTTCCCACCTAAGGTTCTGATCTCGTAAACACAAGAGTGTGAAAAGCCTCAAAATTTTACTTATACATATTTCTCTTGAATTTAAATTTCTATAATTCTAGAAATATAGAAATGATTATCGATTTCCCAGAAAAATATTTCCACCATCACGAGGTCAACGAGCTATCGAGGAGCGCCTTGCAGATGGCAGCGTTAGGATCCGAACCAAGACTTAGCCTGTTTAGGCTTTTGGTTGTTGCTGGAAACCAAGGACTTTTTACAGGAATGATCTCTGAGCAACTAAAAATAGCCGGCTCCACCCTGAATCATCATCTGGCAACTTTAGAGACCGCAGGGCTAATTCGACGTATCCGAGAAGGACGAAACATTCGCTGCGTGGTGCAAACAGACGAAATTGATGATCTAATTTCTTATCTAACTCGCAACTGCTGTGCTGGCCTTGATGGCGGGTGTGAGCATGTCTGATGTCCTAAATCAAAAAACCACTATAAGGCTGCCAAAGATTGATTGGGTCTGGGCAATAATTTTACTTAGCCCACTGTTTTGGCTAGCTCTTGATGCACAAGGGTATAAATTAGTTCAGCAGCTACCGCATCTGCACGATGCCAGCTCTAATCATTTGCACCTAACAGAAATAAGTCAGCCGGCTTTCGTCCTAGGCTCACTCCTTCATATACTACCCTATTTTGCTTTTGCTGTTTCAATTGGAGCGTTTGCGGCTGCGACGGACTTATCACAAGCAGTCAATAAAGCGTTCAGCTATAACCAGCCAGTAGCCATCGCACTGGCGGCAATTGCAGGTGGACTATCACCCTTATGTTCATGTGGTGTCATACCTTTGATAGCAGCAATGCTAATTGCTAGGATCCCAATAGCGCCTATTATGGCCTTCTGGCTTGCAAGCCCCCTCATGGCTCCAGAGCAATATGCCATAACAGGTAGTTTCCTAGGGTTCGAATTTGCAACCGCAAAATTGCTCGCGGCGCTCACCTTGGGAGCAGTTGGTGGTTACGTAACTTACGGACTTTCTCTTCGAATAGACCTTTCAGCTGATAAGGTTCTTCGAGCTGATATAATGCCGAAATCTTGCTGCAGCAGCAATGCTTATGAGCTTCCACAAAAGCCCGTTGTCTGGGCTTTTTGGAAGGAGATTAATCGCAGGAATGAATTTAAATCGAGCGCCATCTCTACAACCTTATTTTTAGGCAAGTGGCTCACATTAGCATTTGTGATTGAGGCAATCATGCTGCAGGTGAATTTAATTACTCCTTTAATTACTTGGCTTCTGGGGACAGGAGCCGCCACAATTCCGCTCTCCGCTTTGATTGGAATCCCCGCTTACTTAAACGGAGACGCTGCGCCAGCATTGGTTGGAGCCTTTGTTCGACAAGGATTACCCGATGGCGCCGCGATGGCATTTTTAATCGGTGGCGGCGTAACTTGCATTCCCGCGGCGGTAGCCGTTTGGTCTCTAGTGCGACCAGCTATTTTTGGCCTTTACCTCAGTTACGGCTTGGTGGGAGCAATTTTATCAGGTTTAGCTTACGGGCTAATCCTCTAAGCCGAAAAGCTGTTTAGTTATTAACAACTTCTAAAAGAGCATAGCTATACAGCTATGGCTCCGGGAGCATTTCTTTTAGATTTAACCGTGAGCTTATTTAATGCGTTTATGTATGCTCTAGCAGACGCAACTAGAGTGTCGTAATCTGCTCCCTGCCCATTAATGATCTTACCTTCTTCTTCAAGCCGAACGGTAACTTTTGCTTGAGCATCAGTGCCTCCTGTCACGGCTCCAACCTGATAGACTTTTAACGCAGGCTCTGAACCAGATAGAGGTTTCAGAGCCTTAAATATAGCATCTACTGCGCCTGAACCTTCTTGCGCGATTGTTTTTTCAACCCCGTCCAAGTTGACGCTTATTTCAATTTTAGCAGTTCCATGTTCAATTGAATTAACCTTGAGTCCGTGAAATTGAATTCGATCATTTACGCGCACTGCAGCGTCATCAACCAACGCTATCAGATCTTCTTCTGTTACCTCTTTCTTATGATCAGCGAGATCTTTGAATCGTATGAATGCATCTTCAAAAGCATTTGCCCCCAGATCGCCGTAGCCTAACTCTTCCAATTTAGATTTGAATGCATGACGTCCAGAATGCTTTCCCATTACAAGATTGGATTCTGTCCAACCAACACTCTCGGGTGTCATTATCTCGTATGTCTCCGAATTTTTTAACATCCCGTCCTGGTGAATTCCAGATTCATGGGCAAACGCATTAGCTCCCACAATTGCCTTGTTTGGCTGCACGCTGAAACCAGTTATAGATGCTAACAAGCGGCTAGCCCTAACAAGCTTCGTACTGTCTATATTTGTATAAAATGGCAAACGGTCACCGCGGGTTTTGATGGCCATTACAACCTCTTCCAAGCTTGCGTTGCCCGCGCGTTCTCCAATACCATTAATTGTGCACTCTATCTGACGAGCTCCAGCAGATATTCCCCCAAGTGAATTAGCAACAGCCACTCCTAAATCATTGTGACAGTGAGTAGATATCACACAATCATCCAAACCAGGAACGCGCTCAAGTAACATTGTTATTAACTCTGCGTATTCGTTCGCGACGAGGTAGCCAACCGTATCAGGGATGTTAATCGTCTTTGCTCCTGCCTTGACAGCAGCCTCAACCGTTCGACATAAAAAGTCCGGTTCAGTTCGTGTGCCATCCTCTGGAGACCACTCTACATCATCAGTTAAGTTGCGCGCATAACTCACTGAATCAGTTATCTTTTCAAGGACCGCATCTGGCTCCAATCGGAGTTTATATTTCATATGAACCGGGCTCGTAGAAATAAAGCTATGAATACGGCCCCGTTTAGCATGTTTCAAAGCCTCCCAGGCGCGATCTATGTCGCCTTTAGCCGCACGACAAAGGCCTGCAACAACAGAGTTCTGGGTCTGCTTTGCTATTGCTTTTACAGCTTCGAAATCTCCATTGGAAGCAATTGGAAAGCCTGCTTCAATTATATCAACACCCATACCATCGAGCAGCTCTGCTATTGCCAGCTTTTCTTCGAGATTCATAGAACAGCCAGGTGACTGCTCTCCATCTCGCAGTGTTGTATCAAAAATGATTACGTGATCGGAATTAGATTTATTAACTGATGTCATTTGTAAAAACCTTTAAGGTCTGGGCCACTTGGCGTTAAGTCTAAGTTCTTTGTAAATCCCCTGCCCGATGCCAACGGCATACTACCCGGTCAGGGGCGACTTAGGTCTAGTAGTGATAACAGCACGCGAGTGCGCAGGGCATGGACGCCCGCAAGCTTATAAGTGGCTGTATCCGTCATGGGAAGCGTGTGCCCGAGGCCACAAGGAGAGTCAATGACTCCGATTAACAACAAAATCTATCAGATTAATCAAATGTGTTTTTATTGGACTATCATCAAATTCGCTTATAGCAGACTTAGCACGATCCCCTGCCTCCTTCGCGCGTTGTAGGGTGGCATTGACGCTATCATGCAATGATAAGTAGCTGACTGCTACTTCCAGATCACCATCCTTCTGCTTCAAGTCCCTGATAGTGCGTCTCCAAAAGCTTTTCTGTTCACTATTACTTGCCTCAAAGGCAAGTATGAGTGGTAGCGTAAGCTTACCTTCTCGAAAATCATCTCCCGTAGCCTTACCCATGTCTTGTGGGCGTGCAGAGTAATCCAGCGCATCATCCACCATCTGAAATGCCAATCCTAGCTCATAACCATATGCTTTCAATGCGTTCACTCTATCCAGAGATGTGTCGCTCACTAAGCCACCGACCTCCATTGCAGCCTCGAAGAGCGCTGCGGTCTTTGAGGCAATTACAATCTCATATTCCTCAGTTGTGGTTGTTAAATCCCGCGTTGTTCGAAGTTGATGCACCTCTCCCTCTGCAATCCTAGCAGACGCAGACGAGAGCACACTCAATACATCAAGTCGACTTACGCCCACCATGAGCTTAAATGCCTTTGAAAATAGGAAGTCTCCCACCAACACAGGAGCCTTATTACCCCAAACATTATTGGCAGAAGCATTACCACGCCTTAAATCAGACTCATCGACGACATCATCGTGAAGCAGCGTTGCAGTATGTATAAACTCCACGGCGGCGGCCAGTTGGCTAGCCTTTTCCATGTCTTTTGCTGATCCAAGCTCTGCAGCTGCGAGGGTTATCAAGGGACGGACCCGCTTCCCACCGGAGGACACAATATGCTTGCCAATTTCTGGAATAAGAGGGATTTCAGACTGCATGTGCTGCAAAATTAAATCATCAACACGTGCCATCGGCTTGAGGAGGTGATTTAATAACTTTGAAACAGGGCTATCGCTCATATTCTGCCCTTTAAGACCTTACCTACAAAATCACCAGCTCATGCGACGGTTAGAGCGCTTCTAAGTGAGAAAAAATGCTTTACCTATGCGTTATGAAAGCAAAACGTCGCTTTGTACTAAGACCGAACAGATCATTTTCCAGGACTCTAACAGCAGTTCTCTTCACTCTGCTTGGTATCTGGATCCTGGCGCTTGGCATTTTTTCTTGGACCTATAATGCTTGG
>Ga0213865_10001439_pt1 | contig 15530 bp, 14 predicted proteins | sample PICome_6_FD_160100 | JGI IMG/M metagenome (GOLD analysis project Ga0213865, IMG submission 160100) | Coastal seawater microbial communities near Pivers Island, North Carolina, United States - PICO282 | ecosystem: Environmental > Aquatic > Marine > Coastal | place: USA: North Carolina...
CATATGACTAGCCATCCATAATGCTGTAGGACCGCTACTCCAACCCTTACTAGGGTTAAAAAGATTTAAATTTGGTATTGAATTGTATGTTCTATTAGGATTAGTCCATACTTCGTTGTCTAATTGCCATCTATGTTGTGTTATTTCTAATATCATTTTAACATCAACAGCAATTAGATAGTCTGGTCTGAAGGTTCTGTATACTGCGTTACACGCATATACTTTTCCAAACTGTTTTAAATGTTGTAGATTGATTGGTTCACGGCTCTTGCCGTTACCTACGACAAACGCTACGGACAAATTACACTCCAGGTTCTGCGTTAGCGGCAATGCCGTACATTTGCCTTACGAAAAATAATTCTTTCTCGTTTTCTTCCTTGTGTAATTCTGAAGATTTACGTGCTTTGTTTATCATGCGTAAACTAAGACGTGTCTTACGAGTGTCATCGTACTCCATTGGAGATTCGTCTGACAAAGGATCGTATCCTTTATCTTCAATTGGATCTAAGTTTTGTTTATCAAAATAAAAGAATTCACGTAAGTTCATAATACTATTTATACCGTTTGCTGTGTTGTGTCTCCGCCAGCGTCTGCACCTGGCTCTGCTCCTGTAACAGTTTCAGGTGGTGTACCTTCTCCTGCCGCCGCGGCTCCTTCTTCACCTTCTGGTGCTTCATCTTCTATGCCGCCTAAATCATCTGCTATACCTGCACCACTAACTCCTGCTGTACGCATTTCTGCACTTGCATCAGTAGGTGGTTGCTGTAGAGTTTCATCGTTTTCTTCTCTCCATAGTCTTTCATTGTGTGCAATTTCTTCTTTAGATAAACCTAAGAATCTTTCTAATGCAAATCTATTTGAAATATATGGTACTGCCATCATTTGTGTAAATGTTGGAACACGAGTATTGTCTAATTCACTTTGTCTATAACTTGCAAAGTTTTGTGGTGGTTGCATACTTACATCAAACATACTAACATCAATGTTAATACCTTTTTCTAGTAAGTAACGTTTAAATTCTTGATTGAATACTTCAATTAGTAGTCCTTGCAATCTCATACAATACTGATTAAATCTTAATTCTTGTATGTATGCTGTGCCTACTCTACCGTCATTGTATTGACTTTGTCCTTCATCTTGTGCCGCAGTTGGCAAGTAAGAACTAGGAATACGTAATCCTCTAATTAATTTATTTGTAAAATATTTTAAGTCGTCAATTTCACCTAGGTTAGTTCCACCTGGTAATGTTTCAACTTTTGATCCACGCCCTTCTGCTGTTTGTGGAAAGAAGTAGTCTTCGTTGGTTGACAGCGGATTGTAAGAACTGTCTATGACCGATGTGCCTCCGCCTGTCTTCGATGGGATACGTCTTTGATGTATTTCCGTTTTAACACGCTCCACAAATTGCATAGCAAGGTGTGACGGCATGTTGCCCACATCAACGTAGAATACTCTGCGTTCTGGTGCTCTCTGTGTTCTGTAAATAATAATTGCATCTTCAAGTAATTCTTTTTGCTTGTATACTTTGAATATACTTTCTAGTAATGAATTACCAAAAGGATGATTGTTATCTAGTCCTTCGCTTAGGCTCAAGTGTACCATGTGTTCTGCATCAATTGCAATTTCATGTTCTTGATCCATACCAAAACGTCCTTGTCCTCCAGAACCTGCTGTACTTGTATTACCAACCATGCCACGAACGCTACCTGTTAGGTATCCATCGCCGCCGCTAGTTACATTACCGTTAGTTTGGAAAGGAGTAGTTGCTACTTTATCTTTAAAATTTAAATTAATATCTTTTACAATATATTGTTCAGGCTTTTTGCCTTCTGATTCATTAACAATAATTCTTGAAACTTTTGCAGGATCAACATGAAACCATTTTTTAGTTTCAGGATCTCTAATAAAAAACTGATCACCGTATTTGAAAACATTACGTACTATTCTAAACATACGTGTTTCAAAACTATTCATTTTAGTCCACTGCTGTAAGTAGTTTTCTAAAATTTTAACTTCAGAGTTAGTTGCATCTTTTTTAAAATCAAGTACAAAATTTGTTTTATTTGTTTTATTAAATTGTGTACAAAATTCAGAAAGTATATCTAGTGCCGCATTTACTTCTGAATCGTTATCCATTACATTGTATTGTCCGTAACGTTCTACACGATTAGGAGCACCTACATACACATCAGGCAAATATGAACTATAATTAGTTCTTGCAGGACCTGGCTGATTGCCACCTGCACCGCCTAATGGGCTATTTGTGCCTTGTTGCACTTCTGTAAAATATCTCTTCCAACTCATTCAATTATCCCGTCATTAAGTCGCCTTGAGCGTTAACACCAGTTCTAACACCTTTGGTTAGTTTGTTGTTCTCAATCATCAACTCTGCCAATTGGGTCATGCTATTATTTAACAATTCTAGCTGTTCGTTAGTCGCTTTCTGGTTTGGACCAAGATCTGCTACATTACCTAATTTACCACTTAAATCAGCTATTTGAGTACCAACTTCTGACATAGTATTGCCTATAGTAGACAATTCTTCTGGTGAAAATTCTGCCATCATTTTTGCTGTATCTGGTGCAGAACTGCTAGTTGAAGTTGCTGATGCTGTGTCTGTGCTTGGTTCGTCTCCGCCGCCAAATAATGACTTGCCTTTACCACCTAACCATTTTGGAAGATAGTCTGTAAAGTCTGGAAGTTTAAAATCAAAACTAAAGAATCCTTTTACTTTATCTACAATAGAGTTGAACATATCAGATATACTTGGAAATTCAAACTCTATTCCAAATACATCTTTAATTTTATTAATAGGCCACATAATCATATCTTTAGCAGATTGAAATATATCTCCTACACTAGTATCAAATATGCTTAATATTTTGTTTGGAACAAACATAATTGCATTCCAAGCGGAATCAATTACATCACCAAAACTTGTTTCGCCTGAGAAAAGTCCTATGATTGCATTAGGTACTGCCATTATTGCGTCCCATGCATCTGTGAAGAAACTGCTTATACCTTCCCAACTAAACATTTCCATTATTGCTGTGCCTAGTCCTATTATTGCATCAATACCTGCACTTATCCAACCTTTAATTGTTTCATAACTGAACATTGCCACCAATGCCGCTCCTATTGCTAAGAATGGTGCCGCTACTGGTGCAAATATTAATGCCGCAATACCTGCAACTGCACCAACAAGTACTGTATCTAAACTAGGTAAGAATGAACTAAACAATGCTTTTATACCATCACCTAACCAGCCCATTATTGAATCGCCTAAGTCTGACATTGCTTGACCTGGATCTGCCATAAAGCTCGTTATAAAATTACTTAAACTTGTAAACACTTTATCAAGTGTTGGTTTCATTTTTTCAAATACGTCATCTAAGAAACTTCCGCTTGTTCCTAGTCCGTCAAACATTCCTGTAAGTTGTTCAAACAACGGACTGTCTAAGAAATATTCTTTTAGTTTTCCTCTGAAGCCTTCAATTGCTTGTTCAACACCACCCATGATAGTAGTAAACTTAGCCGCTTGTGCTTGCTCCTTCTCAATATCTGCGTCACTTTTCTTTGTTAATCTATTAATTTGTCCTGTTGCACTAGCAATAGCGTAAAGTGCAGGATTAGTTTGTTCTAATGCTTGTAATGCCGCCTGATCAAATTTTCCAAAGAAATTATCTAGTTCAGGACCCATGTCTGCTAACATATTATTAAGTGTAGCAGGATCAACACCTTCTGCCAATGCATTAGCAACTTCATATGCTTTGTCACCAACTGCATTTACAAGTGCTATACCTTCATCAGTTTGAGCAACACCATCACGTAAATCATCAAATGCTGTTGCCATACCAGGCATAGTAGTGTTCAACATAGACATATTGTTTAAGAAATTATCTCTTGCATCACCTTCAAGACTGTTTGCATGAAGACGTGTTCTAGCATCAGTCATTGCTTGCTCTCTGGCTTTTTCTAATTCTTGTCTGTTAAGACCAGTAATCTTAGCAAGTTTGTCCATTTCTTTAAGATAGTTTTGTGAGCCTGCAAGTAGTTCTGCATTACTCATTTTTTCTAATCTGCCGGATCTTGCCATTTCTTCTGAGTAAGTTGCAAAGCCTTCATTAATAGTGTCCATGGTATATCCCATGCCCATTAACTGTTCCCCAATTTGACCTGTTCTTAATGCTTTTGATATACCTAAGAAACGTTTTGTACCTTCAGTAGTGCTTGAACCAAACAAACTCATAGTCTTTGCATTTTCTTGTACAAAACCTGTAAATCTTTCCAAGCTCATTCCTGCAGAACCTGCTACCTTACTCATTTCAAACATGTCATTACCAAAAGAAGCACCACTTGATGCTACTGCTCTGAATGAATCTATTTGATTATCTAGCACTCCAGTTAAGATTGTTAAGTAATCACCTACTAATGGAACTGCACTAGCAAGGTCGCTTAGTCTGTTGCCGCCTGTAAGAAGTTCTTTACCAAATGTTACAGCACCGCCAATTGCCGCGCCAATGCCACCTAAAATTAAACTTTGTAGAGCTTGTTCAGCTTCTGCCGCCGCCATGCCTAGCAAGCCTATATCTTCAGCACCTTCTTTAGCTTCTTCTCCTAGATCTTTGATATTTCCGCCTGCTTTACCAGCCGCACCACCTACTCCGCCACCAGCACCGCCGGCTCCTGCGCCACCGGCACCGCCGCCTTTCTTCAATGCTTTTAGAATTTCCTGTAATGTAGACTCTGTAGCCGCATTATCTGCGGTTACCATGCCAATTCCGGGGATATCTACTCTAACGTCTGCCATATATTAAATACCTAGTTAACTATGCACCATAAATACGAGTGCTGATACACAATGTATTTAGCTGGAGAATAAACATGTCAGATAATATGGAAATGAAGCCAATACAGCCACCGGGACAGAACCCGTTAGCAAAACACTTTAGGCAACCAAAGATTTATATCAATCTGCCTAGTGCTGGTAAGTTTTGGCCAGAAGGAACAATAGATTATCCAGATAATGGTCAGTTGCCAATATATGCAATGACCGCTAAAGATGAGATAACAATGTCTACACCTGATGCATTATTAAATGGTCAGTCTACTGTAGACGTGATACAGAGTTGTGTTCCTTCAATTAAAGATGCTTGGATGTGTCCTAGTATCGACCTTGACACTTTATTAATTGCAATTAGAATTGCAACGTACGGTGAAAAATTGACAATGAGTGCAAAAGTACCTAATACAGATATTGAAAAATCATTTGAATTAGATATGAGAACATTACTTGATCAATACACTAATGCAACATACGAAGATGTTTTAAAAGCAGGAGAATTTTTAGTACAAATACGTCCTATGCCTTATAAAACATTTACAAGTGTAGCAATGAAAACTTTTGAAGAACAAAGATTATTGCAAACAGTATCTAATGAAGATATGAAGCAAGAAGAAAAACTTGTGAGATTTCAAAAGTCATTTAAAACAATGACAGATATTAATGTTTCAATGATTTGCGATAGTATAAGTGCAATACAGTATCAAGAAGAAGATCCTGTAAAAAATTCACAACACATTAGAGAGTTTGTAGAAAATGCAGATGCAAAAGTTTACAATGCAATAAAGAGTCATGTAGAAAAGATCAAAGAAAAATTTAGTACACAACCTATGAAAGTAGAAGCAACAGAAGAAGAAATAAAAGCTGGTGCACCTAAAACATATGAAGTGCCAATTGTATTTGATCAATCAAATTTTTTCGGATGAGGATCTTAACCTGGCCTCTTGAGCGTATATTGCAAGAGGTTAAGGTCCTAGACGACAGAGTTAAACAAATTAAGTTTGAAACTTATAAACTTTGTTGGCATATGAGGGGAGGGTTGAGCCTTGACGAAGCGTATGCCATCGATTACAATGATCGTGAAATCTTAGGTAAGTTGATAGAGGAAAACTTAAAAATTACTAAAGATAGTAAACTACCTTATTTTTAAATTATTTTGCTACTGGCTTTTTTGCTGGTGCTTTTGGGTTAGGAGTTTTCTTAGCCGCTTTTGCTACTGGTGCTTTTGCCGCTGGAGCCGCTGGCTTACTTCCTGGAACTATTTTCTTTTTATCAGCGCCAACTCCTCCTGCATCTAAACTGTCAGTACCTTTTACACCTGCTTTAGCCGCTTTCGCCGCATCTGCTGTGCCTGCTTCTACACCTTTTGCTGAAATTTGAGTCTTAATTGCTTTAGCTATTGCTGGATCTTTCTTAGCCGCTTGAACAATAGGATCAATTTTAGGATTTGGTAATCCCATTTCTATTGCAGGAATAACACCTACAGGTTTTCCTGTTGTAGTGTCAGTCCATAGTGCGCCTTCCCATTTGTATTGCACACCGTTAATTTCTTGCACATCACCTTTTTTAATTGTGCTTGTTGTAGTATCTGCCGCATCACCTGTAGCACTAGCACCTGCTTTTTTACCTGGTGCTGTAGTAACAGTTTTTGCATCACCTGATGGTTTTAATTCAACTTTTGCTCCTGTAGCAATCTGTTGTACCATTGCATCGTCCATTCCAAATGATGTAAGCAAATTGTATATAGAACCTGCATCAGTTGGTTCGCCCATCTTTTTCCATTGTGAATTTAATTTTGCCGCTGTAACATTACTACTAATTTCTTTTGCGCCTTTAGCAATAGCACCGCCTGCCGCTTTTGCGCCTTTAGCAATTCCTGCACCTGCGCCTTTGACTGCGCCTTTTAGTCTTGCACCTAATCCGCCTGGATTACTTAGTTTTGGTGCTTCACGTAACCATTCGTCAAACAATACGTCCATATCGTTATCAAAGTTAATACTGTCTGTTGTGCTTTTTACTGCTACACCTTCTGTATCATCACCTTCGCCTGATTCTGGTGTTACTTCTTCATCGCCTACTTTGAACAATGGTTCTGTAGGATCAGTTGTCTGCATAGATCCTTGCGCCGCCGCCGCAATAACATCATTTGCTACTTTTAAGTTTTGTAAGAATGCATCATTTTCTGCCGCCACTGCTTGATAAATGTCATTTGTTAGATTCATATCATCTAAAAATGCTTTTTTATCAAATGTTTTTGCAAAGTTCCATAAGTCATCAAATGCATCAAGTGCCGCTGGATCTGATGTTGTACCTGAACCTGCTGTCGCATCTTTTAAAGCATTTAATAGTCCTTCGAATTCACTTAGTCTGTCTTCTGGAACAACCATGCTTCCAAGATCTCTTACACTTTCAAATCCTGGATAACTTAATGTGTCTTTAAATCCTACTTCTAGTGTTGTAAGTCCTGGTGCTTTTTCGTATGGTATTGAGTCAAAACGTAGTCCTTCTAACCAGTCGCCAATTCCTTCCAATGCCCAACCTGCAATAGCACCATAAGCGGCTGTCTTAATTGACTTGCCCACTGCTGTGCTTAGGTCTGCACCTTTTAATAATTCATTTGTTGAACGGAAAATTAAACCAGCGGCCGCACCACCTAATGGTCCGCCTGCAAAAGCCGCAACTGCTGTTAATATACCAACTGCTAAACTTGCTTTGCCTGGATTTTCTTTTGCCCAGTCACTAACTTTTTGTATGCTTTGTACAATTTTTGAATCTGGATTGTTTGCTGTAATATCTTTTTTAAGTTGTGCAAATTTTGCATCTGCATTTTTTACTGGTCCTGCATTTTTTGCCATAGCACCAAGTTCATTAATTTTAGCATCAACTTTCTTTGCTACATCTACAGGTAATTTTGCCGCCGCGCCAACTGCTGAACCTGCTTTACCTAGTAAGTTTTTATTTTCTCCACTTGCATCTGCAACACTTTCTGCACCTTTGAATATGTCTTGGATTTGATCTGGAGTTAAATTTTGTGATGCTTCTTGAATGTATTGTTCAACTAAAGGCCAAAGTTCTTTTTCCCATCTGTTAAGATAGATAACTTGGCTTTCTGTAAGATCTTGATAACCTTCATTAAGTATTGTTGCTGTGCGTGATCTATAACTTGTTACTTCTGTTAGTTTCATTATATCTGTCCTGCTAGTGCTTTTTTCTCTGTTGGTGTTAACTGATCAATTTGTGCTTGTAAGTCTGCAGGTATTTCACTTGCACCAGCACCACTTACTGTGCCACCGCCAGCCGCTTTTTTATTCATAGGAATAACTTTACCTGTTGTGTCATCTTTACCGTCATTGTTTGCATCATTAGGAGCAGGTGCTTGTCCAGCTTGTGCCGGAGCCTGTCCACCTTGTGCAGGTGCTTGACCACCGCCCTGTGCCTGTCCTGCAGGAGCGCCAGCTCCTCCGCCTGCGGAAGCAGGTGCGCCGCCACCAGCGGGTGCAGTACCGCTACCAATAGCGCCAGCATCAGGTTTTGCACCAACTGCAGGTGCTCCTTTTACTTTTTTACTTTGTTGAATTGTTTTTAAAATTATATCATCTAGTTCCTTAGGAGGTACAATACCACTTGCAGGTACTAGTGTTGTAGGCATTTTTTTACTTGCTAGGAAACCTTTTAATTCTTCAGCGTCTAAACTCTTTAAACTACCACCTGTTCCACCTAAATAACCTTTAAGATCCACTTTAAGTTTGTTTGCTTGATCACCTGTGTCAGCACTTTGCGCCAATCCAGCGGCAGTGCCTTTCATTCCAATAGCGCCTGCGGCTTTTGCACCTAATTTCTTAAGTCCTTGCTTGAACATTCCAGCAGGTGCTTCATTTAAATCAGGATTTTGAGTTGTTATTTCAATAATTCTCATAGTTTATTCCTAGCATTGAATATCTTATACATTATTTAGCCTATTAGTATATCTACTTCGTAGATATAAGTTTTCGCTATCGCTCAAACTATTTACTTCGTTTGTTGATAGAAGTAATATATGTGAATTAAAGCAGTATTACGAAGTAATACTGTAATTGCTTCATGTAGATTGTTTCAGTCAGACGGAACCTAATCGCTGGTTCCATCTAATCTTGGTCTTCATGTGAGTCCGTCACAGCCGAGATTCGGAAGTAGGTGTTTGACTTTGCTACTGGGCTCTGACCTTTCCCAACCTACGTCGACATCACGAAAAAATTGCAAAACCGCTTTACCGCTTCGCGGATTTCTTCGCTATCCCCAGCTTCGTTCCTAGTGCTTAGGGTTTTCGTAGCATACAGCCTATTGGACTTCACCAGATTCTGAACAGGGTTTGCCTGTCCTCAAGGTGGATCTAGCTACCTAGATCAAACAGTGTCCTATAAATGTGCCTTTAAATTTTCTCTGAGAATCTTTGAACCGCCAACTCTAACATTAATAATACCGTTGTAATACTCGTCCGTCTCTAATACACGGCGGTCAAATTGTTCTTTTGCCTCTAAATATGACATTTCGCCTCTGCTTTTGCAATAATAAAGTATTTCTCTAGTAAATTTTTCTTGGCCTAATTGTTCTACGTCTTCTAATAGTTTATCAGACGATCCCCAATATTCTCGCCAATCTGATTCTTTCTTGCCTCTACGTTTATTCTTGCGTCCTTTGAGCGGTGGTTTTGTGGTTTTGAATTGTGCTAGTTTTTTGCCTATGTACTTTTTATTATTAGTTGTATTGGTTATCAAATAAACGAAGCCTTCTATGCCTTCGGGTATTGTTTCTACTATTTTTCCTTGATAAGTCCATTGCATTATGGTACTTACCGCGGCCTATTCGTCGCCTGTGTCTTTTCTGGTTTGCCTAGTTGTGTTGTGTTTTAGATGAATTTCATCTGATCGCAGTTTTGCTAATCTACGGATTTCACGTAACCACTTTCTTGCTTCGCGATGCGTTCTTATAGAATTGTTTCTTTCAAACTTTTCGTTTGCTTTGAAGTAATTCATATATGCTTTTGTTAGTTGATCATGTATATCGTCTATTATTTCAGTCATTCTACAATATCAATATCATTTTCGTAACTTGTAAATCCGTTTTCTTTTATAACTTTAAGCAAATGATTTACACGACCTATAAGTTCGTCTTTGTGTGAAATCAAAAATACATTTTTTTGACGTTCACGTCCCATTTTCTTAATCACAGCAAGTGAATTTTCAACACCTGATGTATCCATACCGCTATCAATAAGTTCATCAATAAACAATAGATTAATATTTTGATATAAACTTTCCCATACATCACGGAATGCAAAGCTCATACCTAGTATAAGTCTGTTACGTTCACCTCTACTCAAGTTATCAAAGTCTAAGTCTTGTCCTAGTTGTGTAATTTGTACAGTTAAGTCATTTAAGAATTCTACTTGATGTGGCAAACCTAACTTGTCAAGATAGTATGTAAGCCTGTTGTTTAGATATGACAAGTTTTGTTCTATAATTTTCTTACGTATAAATGAATCTTTGTTTGTAAGTAACTTTAATAAAAACTCTTGATGGTCTTTTAAGTTTGTAAGTTCATTTACAGGCACCCAATCAACTTCTTGCATTGCACTATTTTGTAATTCATCAATTTGTGTTTGATAAGGATCAACTTCGTCTTGTTTATTTTTTAATGCAGTTTTTAAACTGTCAACATTTTGTCTATGTTCATATGCTTCTTTTGCAGTTTCATAAAATGTTGTAGGACGTCCGTTAATATCTCCGATATCTTCAAGACCTTTAGCCACCTCATTTATTTTTTGTGATATCTCTGTTTGGTATGCAACAGCATCTTCAAGTTCTTTTGTTTTGCGTGATTCTAATTCTTCTTTTTTGTCGTCATGCAATGCTTGTCCACACGTATAACATGTTGCACTATCAAGATCTGCGATGTCTTTAGACGCCTTTTCTACAGACTTGTCAGCACGTACTAATGCAGGCTCTAATGTGCTTAATTCTTTTTTAAGAGCCAAAATAGCATTGTTATGTTCATTCCAATTTGCAAGTTTTTCGTGTGCATCTAGTTCAGCATTAATGTCTAAGTGTTCTAATTCGTCGATTGCACTAGTTAATTTGTTTACATCTGCTTGCTTTTTAGCAAGCCAAGCACGTTGAGTACCTTGTAAACTTTCAATAGTGCCTTCTATTTTACTATTTGCAGTTTGTATTGCTTCAATTTTTAGTGTTTCAGACTGTATACCCTCTTTTGTCTGACGTACTTTTTCTTTTAGTGCGTCTGCTTTTTCAGAAAGTATAGTAATACCTAATAACTGTTCAATAATAGCACGTTGATCATTTTGTCGCATACTCAAGAATGGTTCTGTATAGGTATTAAGTGCAACAATGTGTTTAAACATGTCATGAGTCATACCTAATAGGGTATTAATGTCTTCTTGAGTCTTGCGTGAATCGCCCTGACTAAAGTCGTCCATTTCCTGTTCTTGATTATTAACATAAAATTTTAGAACATTAGGACCACGTCCTCTTTCAATCCTATAATCAGTACCATCTTTTTCAAAATGTAGTGTAACTAACATGCCTTTGCTGTTAGTTTTGTTTATTAAGTTGTTACGTCTAATGTTTGTCAGTGCCACACCATACAACGCATAACTAAGTGCGTTGATGATGGTGGTCTTACCTGTTCCGTTACGTGAGCCTGAATCATCTCCACCCTGATCTAAGTTTTCGCCAAGGACAAGAGTCAACTGTTCTTTATTAAAATCTACAGCCTGCGTCTGATTACCAACGCTCATAAAGTTTTTAACGGTAAGGTCTTTAATTTTTATCATCTATAGGTCATTATAAATATCTAACAACGTTTTCTTATCAAAACTATCACTGTCAATAGCACTAATTTCTTTAGATACTATTTCATCGACACTTTCAAATTTAGATATATCCAATGATGTTGATATTTCCTCATCTTGTTTTTGCGGAATGAGTGTAATTTCTCTACACCCGAAGTTATTAATATATGTTTCTTTAATGAAACTTGCTTCTTCATAAGAAATAGGAAGATCCAAAGTAACACGCAGGTACATATTAGGCTTGATTAAGGTTTGTTGCTCATCAATCAGTTGAGACAACTTTACGGTGCGGTACTTTGGACATTCTCCCCAATTAAGGTACTCAGGCTCTTTCCCGTTTTCACGATCTAGAATCATCATACCACGCTCATCATCCCATGCATCAGCATAGTTGTGAGGAAACGCATTACCAATGTAATGTATTTTGCCTATCACTTGTCTTTTGTGAAAGTGTCCTGAAAATACATAGTCTTGGTGTTTAAAATGTTCAGCTTTTAGCTCGCCTGTGTCAGGCATTTGAACCATAGCATTCATATAAAAGTTAGGAAGCTCAAAATGTCCAAACATATATTTGGATTTACATTTTCCAATACTTTTCCATTCGTCCCCTACTAACCAAGGAACTAATGCTACATCTTCAATCTCAGTAAATTTATCAACAACAATAACGCCAGGAATATGTCTAGCAAATTCTGTTGAACTTACATCACGTTTGTCTTTATAATACAGGTCGTGATTACCTACAAACATGTAAAAATTATCAAAGGCTTGTCCTAGCTTCTCAAGACAGCGGATAGTACTATCCATAGTAGTTAGGTTAAGACTACTTCTGTTGTGATGCCAGTCGCCACAAAATATACCTGTTTCACATCCATTGGCTTGAGCTTGCTCAATATACCAATCTACAAATGCTTCACAGTCTTCGTTATGTACTTTACTGTTACCCTTTAAACCAAAGTGAATATCAGTAAAGACTGCCGCTTTTTTGAACAAAATATGTACCTCTTTCCATAATCTATAACATTATACGTTCATAATGTTTCTGTGTCAAGTGAAAAAATTACTTTTTTGCCAGTTCTGTTTCTCTTTTTTGTTGTGCTTCCCACTCGCCTTGAATTTGACGGGTGTAACTTGGATTCATATCGTTCATTTCAAGAATATCGTCTCGAATGTTCTGATTACGTTTTTCTATATTAATGACTCTAACAAAACTATTTGTAACTGCGGCTGTATAATATGCAAAAGGATTGTTTGATTTAGACTCATCAAACTGCAAACCTATCTGTGCAAGTTGTAATATTGCTTGACCACGCATTTCATCGTTGTAGGTATAACCTCTTACATTACCTCTGGTACCGTATCTATCACATAGTTTCATCCACATTCTAGCAAGTTTGTCTGTTGCTTTACCGTGGCTCTTGTTAAAATAACCGTTATCCATACCACCTTCCCAATGTGACTTGCCAACTACTACTAGTTCGCCGTCTTCATTAAATTTGTAGTGAACAAATGGTGGAAAATTTAATTTTTCTTTAGTATCTGCTACAGTTTTTGGATTTTTTTTACGTCCGGGCTCTTCTGGGATATGATCATATGTCATTATACGGAAAACTAAGTCTTCTTTCAGCATTTTCCTATAATCTACTGTGCAGTCTGATTGTTTAACTTTAATGCCCTGGGCTTTTTTGTTGTCGTAATCTTCTAGTGTTAGTCTTTTTGCTTTGTTTTTCTTTGCTTCTGCTATAGTACGTATGTTTATTTTGTCTACACTAGGTAGTATTATGTCGTACTGTGCATAAGAAGGATCTACAAAACTACAAAATGTTGATTTTGATTTATGTATCTCTTTTAATATGTCTTTGTTGTTTAAGTAATTCACTCTTTTCACATGTTTCTCCTAAATTTATATATATTATAAACTATGCAGTTAATTTTGTCAACTAAATAATGTAGTAGGAGATTTTATTATGCCAGAACCGAATATATTCGATAACGTAACATACGACAGCCTAGCAGACAAAGCAAAAGGCATGGCGCAAAACGCAGTCAATCTTGTTAAAGAAACAGAGATGGACTTTGCGGCTATATCAGCTAATCCTGCTGGCTTTGCAAAAAACAATCGTAGTAAAAATCTCGCTCCTGATGCTAATCCACATGCAGATTTTAAAGCCGAGTCAGCATCTTTTACAAGCACTGAAGGCAAAGACTGGAGAGTTAAGTTATCTCTACCAGAAGATCCGAATTTTGTCACTGGTAATCCTTTATTAGCACCACTGGTTGCTACAAATGGACTGGCGTTCCCATTTACTCCCTCAATAGTTATGTCGCATACTGCAAACTATCAAGCGATTCAACCTGTACATACTAATTATCCTTTCTATGCATATGAGAACAGCCAAATTGATCAAATGATTATTACTGGTCCTTTTGTAATTCAGAATGCAATAGAAGCTCAATACTGGGTAGCAGTATTGCACTATCTACGTAGTGTTACTAAAATGTATTACGGTCAATCATCTAGAAATGGTAATCCTCCTCCTATAGTAAAATTAAATGGATATGGCGATTATGTTTTCAACGATGTACCTGTAGTAATTACAAACTTTACATTAGATCTTCCAGGCGAAGTAGATTATATTGCAACTCAAATTGGACAACCAACAAACAGCAATAGGGGAGTTTCATCAGGACAAGGAGTAAGTTTTACTCCAGTTGAATCACAAATTACTGTTACAGTACAACCTACTTACAGTAGAGCAGAAGTAGAACAGTTTAGTTTAGATAATTTTGTAAAAGGTGATTTAATATTACAAGGTAGAGGATTTATTTAATGGCTAGTTACAAAGATACAAGTCCTTATGCAAAAACCAGACAAAGAAATTTTTATCTAGGACATTTCAAAATACGTCCAGTACCACAAGAAACAAATGATATTCTTTATACTATTGAACCCCAATACACTCATCGTCCGGATCTTTTAGCATATGACTTATATAATGATCCTAAGTTATGGTGGGTATTTGCACAACGGAACATGGATGTAATTAAAGATCCAATATATGACATGTTACCTGGAACCCAAATCTATCTACCGCAAGGGGATAAGTTAAGAACAATGTTAGGAATATAATGTGTCTAGAAATTTTAATCCCGACGCTTTACTAGGAAAAATTGATAAAGACATTTCTAACTTAGTTGGTAAAACTGCCGAACTAGGAGGAACTGTCGTAAACGATTTGTCTCCTCTTGCAAATGGTCTATTCTCAGATGAAATAACTGTAGAAACTTTATTACCTGGACAAGACAAAACACTTACAGAAATATTTGATCAAATACCTACTGCACAAAATACAAAAATTAGTATAGAAACAGACCTTAAAGATCTTGAAGCAGAAATAGCATCGAAATCAATTGGACCTGGTATGCAAAGCGTAAACAGTTATTGGTCAGACAATGCAACTAATTTTGGAAGATCAGGAAGAATTGACTTTAGTGGTTTAGACACAAACGCTCCAGGAGTAAGCACTCCTTTACCTGGACCTTTAAAAAATCCTTTAAATGCATTTAAAAGTTACAATTATATTGTAACGTTAGCATGTCTAAGTAGTGCAGAATTAAACACACCAGATGTTACGTATAGAACAGCAGGAATGAAGCATGTAGTTTGTAGAAGCTCAGGTGGCGCCGGAGAAGCAAAAGTATTAACAGCATTTGAACGTGAAGGTAAAAAAATAGAATTTTACATTGACAATATTGAGATGAAACAAATTATTCATCCTAATCCAAAGTCAAGAGGAACAAATGCTACAAGCATGAGCTTTGATATTATTGAACCATACA
>Ga0213865_10001440_pt1 | contig 15529 bp, 15 predicted proteins | sample PICome_6_FD_160100 | JGI IMG/M metagenome (GOLD analysis project Ga0213865, IMG submission 160100) | Coastal seawater microbial communities near Pivers Island, North Carolina, United States - PICO282 | ecosystem: Environmental > Aquatic > Marine > Coastal | place: USA: North Carolina...
ACTGCACACTTCGCCTATTACGTCAAAGATTTGACTTATTATGTGATGTTAATTCTAACTCCAGTAATCTCTGGAATGGCAATTGGCATTCTCCTTGAGAATTTTACCAGTGTTAGCACCCCTCTCGAATTCAGTAGCCTGCCAAGAACATGGGTCGCTATGTCTGTAACATTAGCACAAGGCTTGGCTTTCAGTTTCATAGCATCTTCACTTTGGCTTCTTGGCGGATGGTTTAGTCGTCTGACGCCTATTTTTGTGATAGGACTTGGAACTACCATCGGTCTAGGATTGATGCCTCGCCAGTACTTTCTTTGGGGTCTAGCAACACAACAACCAGATGGCCTCCTGCTTGCTATTCCCGCTCTTTCAGCATCCATAATCTTGGCTTGGGTCGCTTCACAACTTGTACTAGATGACTTTGAAGTGAAAGTAGTTTCAAAGAAAGAGATATTTTTGCCAGCTTGGGATAGACTGGGATTCCTTGGTAGTGGCCCTCTAAGATTGCTCGTTGCTAAAGAGGCGGTAGATCTAATTCGCTCGGGCTCATTGAAGAAGATGACAGTGTCCTATTCAGTCCCGTTAATCGTATTACTCATGATGGCGTGGCTAGTCGATTTTGCAGAAGCTCCTATTCCGATTAATCTGCTATCATATGCACCATTTTTGGGATTCTTTGGTTTCAACTTCTACTCATGGCTAACCGCTTTGGACTCACCCGAGCACATGAATGGATTACCACTTAGCGTTCCGCAATTAATCAGAGCAAAGGTCACAGTTTACTTCCTTGCTACAACATGGATTTCAGTGATTTTCCTATGCTTGATGGCGTGGAGACTTGATGAATGGGCAGTACTACCAGTTGGCTTGGTTGTAATGATTGCAAACAGTATCTACATCGTTTGTTTGACTGCATTCTTGATGGGCCTTGCTCCAAACAAGGCAATTTTCGATGCTAAGATCATGACATGGTTTTGGATTGGAACAGTTCTGCCGCTACTAGCACTATTCTTACTTTCATTTACACAAGGTGATGTGTCATTCTACGAGAATTGGGCAGACCAGGTGCAGGACAAGGGTCTGCAAGCAGAGGCAGTCGAATTCGACAACGAAAGAATGGCAACTGGATTCAAGGGAATTCTAGCAGTAAGCGGTTGTTTAGTGGCAGCTGCAATTTTGTTGATGAAACTGCTTGACCGTAAATGGGGAAGGGCAGAGTTCAACAATTGAAACCGCGCCGAGCACATCATGGGGCTCGTATTCGCTGTGAGTGGATTACCTGCAGCCGGTAAGGGCGAGTTCGCAGCAATCTTAGCAGAAACAGGAATTCCTGTACGTTCCATGGGGGACATGGTCAGGGCTGAGGTCAAGGCGAGAGGAATCCCTGAGGAGCCCCACGTTTTTGGCGAGGTCGCATCACAGATGAGGGCAGAACATGGCGATGACGTTCTTGCTCAGAGATTGGTTCAGGCTGTTGATGAGTTGTTATTAGAAAATGAAATCGTGCTAATCGAGGGGCTGAGAGGTACTGCAGAACGCGAGGTATTTTCAGTTCACTGGGGTGAATCATTCAAGGTGGTAGCAATCACCGCCTCTAAACAACTCAGATTCGAGAGAGTCCAATCAAGAGCACGCTCGGAAGACGGTGATCTTTCAGACTTGGAAGCACGCGATGAAAGAGAAACTGGATGGGGGTTGGATGTTATTATTCAAGAAGCAGATTTTTCCTTCTCCAACGAATCGGATTTAGTCGATTTGAAAACCCGGGTTTCGGCATGGCTGGATAACCTGTGAGAGGGCCCGTAGGGCCCCTCACAATGGCGAAAGGTCATAACCGAGAGTAACCGTGTCTCGAGTGTTAGGGGGGTGCTACGTATGGCAAGAAAAGGTGGTGGAGGCCAAAGAAGGCAAAGAAACCAGCAACGCGCAATGTACGATGAACTTGACAAATACCCTGTCATGCCACCCCATGCGTTTGCTAGAATTGTCCGTGATAAGAGGACACTAAACATCATTTACCAAATCATCGAACCACCATTGAACAAGAAAGAACAAGAGTGGAGAGATGAGTTATTGGATATCTTCATCCGTTCACTAACGGCCAATATCGAAGAAATCGATGCTGACCCAACTGCATACCTGCGTACTGCGATGGACAAAGTCATCAAGGCTTATGGATTGAAAATTAACAAGAAATCCAAATCCAAACTTTTCTACTACCTTCGCCGTGACCTAGTTGGTTATGGAAAGATGGACGTTCTGATGAATGACGCTAACGTGGAAGATATTTCCCTTGATGGAACAAACGTCCCAATTTTCGCATACCACAGGAAATTCGAATCTGTTGAAACTACGTGTGTTTGGGAAACCGACGAAGAATTGGAATCTTACGTTATCAAACTAGCACAGCGTTGTGGAAAACACATTTCGGTAGCGGACCCATTGCTGGATGCTACGCTAATGGATGGTTCAAGAATCGTCATGAAGTTGGGAAGAGAAGTTTCAACAAGAGGTTCAGCTTTCTGTATTCGAAGATTCAAGGACGATCCGTTCTCGCCTTGCGACATCATCGCTTTCCGTACATTGTCTTCACTTATGGGAGCATACCTTTGGGTCGCGTTCCAAAATGAAGTTCCAATGCTTTTCGTAGGTGGTACTGCTTCAGGTAAGACAACAACACTCAACGCTATGTGTATCTTTATCCCTTGGCAGATGAAGATTGTAAGTATCGAATCTACACGTGAAGTAAACATCCCTCAACCGAACTGGGTTCCTGGTCTGACAAGGCAAGGTTTCGGTGGTGAATCGAATGAAGGTGAAATCGGAGAATTCGAGTTGCTAAAGGCTGCTCTTCGTGAAAGACCAGAATACATTATCGTGGGTGAAATCCGTGGTGCAGAAGCGTACGTATTGTTCCAGGCAATGGCAACGGGCCACTGTGCTTATTCTACTGTGCACGCAGATTCTGTACCTTCTCTTGTACACAGATTAGAGAACAAACCGATTGATATTCCACGTGTATTGCTACCTGCTCTAGAAGCCTGTGCGATTCAGATTCAGACTCGTATTAACGGGCGACGTGTAAGAAGGACCAAGCAAATTGTAGAGATTGTTGGTATCGATCCAAACTCTTTGGAAGTAATTACAAACGAAGTATTCAGATGGAACGTCGCTAATGACGATTTCATATTCTCTGGAAAGTCTTACGTTCTCGAGAAGATTATGGTCAAAATCAATTTCAGCCAAGATGAAATGCGTCGTGAACTAAGAACACGAAAGAGAATCTTGGAATGGATGGTTTTGAACGATATTAGAAAAGCCGACCAAGTAAGTCAGATTATCACTGAGTATTACGTCAGGCCGCATGAAATTCTAGCACGTGTTGATGGTCTACGCTGATTCGAGAAGAGAGGGGGCTAAATCATGGAGTTAACCGCATGGCAGAAGATTTGTCATCGTATCCTTGGTAGAGCGTTCAAAAAGAGGGCTAGAGGAGATGCGAAGTTATCGGATGATCTCGTAAAGGGAAACATGCCAATTATGCCAGAGGTATACATGGCACAATTATTCGTAACTACCGTCGCAGTTACTATCATCTGTGTAATTTTACTGGGTGGTGTATTCCTTCCTGACATTGGCCTAATCGCTTGGTATGAATCAAGACCGGACATGAACTATGCGCTTGCTTGCTATGAGTGGGAATACTGGAATGCTGACTTGGTTGATGAAACTCTTGAGAGTAGAGGTTGTCCTTACTTCCAGTACATGGAATTCCCAGTTTTCGCAAAGATTTTGATTCCTGTTTTACTCGGATTTGTAGTTCCATTTGGAACCTTCAGATATCTGAAAGGATCTGCAGCAAGAGCGGCACACGCTAGAGGAGTAGCACTCGAGAAGTACCTTCCATACGCTGCTTCATACACAGCTGCAATGGCTGCTGCGAATGCAACACCTCACAAGATTTTCAAGTCACTGGCATTGAATGGAGACATTTACGGTGAAATCGCATATGATGCTTCGATGATCTATCGAGACGTTTCGCTGTTAGGGTATGATTTACTGACTGCGATGAAAATGGCTGTAGACAGAGCAGCGTCACCATGGATGACTGAATTCTTCCAAGGAATGGTCGGTACACTAACAGCTGGAGGTTCACTGAAATTGTACTTCCTGAACCGTGCTGAACACTACATGCGTGAGAACAGAACAAGACTGCAAGAGTTCCTTGAGTCCCTCGCAATGCTTGCGGAATCATACGTTGTGGTTGCTGTAGCAATGCCACTGTTCCTGATCGTTATGTTGGTCATTATGTTCTGGGTTAGCGGTGCAGGTGCGCAGATGGAAGAGAGTACCCTGTATGCGGTGGTCCTACTTGTCTTGCCTATGATACACGCTATGTTTGCGTTTATTGTTTGGTCGTCTAGTGAAGAGCAAAAGATGTGATGAGGGGGTGAGATAATGGCACGAAAGAAGAAGGAGAAAATCACCGTAAAGTTGGATTTACCTAAAGACGACACTACTCTAACAAAATTGTATGCTATTCTCGGTGTCAGTATTTTCGTTGGCCTTGCATCATTCACTTTTTGGGTCACTAATTCGCACTTCACAACCGCTCCGAATGGACAGCCATTATTCGTAAACACGGTTTGTGGATATGACCCAAACTACATTCCAACATTTGACGATAACGAATCATGCCAATTCGATTTGTTGAAAGATGAACCAGATCAACTAGTTATGGTTCCTGAGGAGCCTTGGAAGGAATTCATTGGTCTGGGCCAATTATTCGATGTCCCAGGAATGGACGAGAACGTCACTGCTAATGTTTTACCCGATCAAACTATGACTGGAACTTGTGATGTTGAAGCCGCAATTCCTTCAGATTATTCCTTCATAATTTATGACCCTGCAGGTCAAGAAATGACGAGATACACCGGCAATACCCACTCCAACGATGACGATTGTCAAATTTATATCCAGAATGTCGAGAAAGGAAACTTGTACCAGGTCGTTATCATTTCCGAAAACGTGGTTCAAGAAGCAACTTTCAAATTGAAGATGGACTACTATGATGGCGTTCCTGAAAACATGAATAACAAATCACAGTGGATTGGCCCTGAGGTGAATCTAGGCGGTCTGTCATTGAGACCAACCATTTTCTTGAACTTCTTCGGTCTAGGGTTCTTCATAATGTTCTGGCCTGCTTCATATTACTGGGACAGAGTCAAAGAAAAGACGAACCAAATGGAAGAGAAATTCCCTGATTTCTTGAGAGACCTCGCAGAATATTGGAAAGGTGGTTTGTCCATGACGGTGGCGGTTCAAACGTTAGCGACGAGTGAATATGGTGCCCTGAATCACGAAGTCAAGAAAATGAGTGACCAACTATCATGGGGTGTAGCATTTGGTGACGTTATTGAAATGTTCGCGGCAAGGGTCGGAACACCGCTTGTATTGCGTGCTATATCGCTGATTTCTGAAGCGAATAGAGCGGGTGGTAAGATTTCTGATATTCTCGTTACTGCTGCTAACGACAGTCGTGAGTTGAAGTTCCTTGAGGGCGAGAGAAAACGTTCTATTGCATCGTATATCTCCGTTATTTGGACATCGTACGGTGTTTTCCTTGGTGTTATTGTAGTTCTCGCTAAGGTTTTCATTCCTGCTATTGCGGGTTCGAACTCTGATTCTGAAGATGGTGGTGGAGGCCAGCAGTTAGGAAACATGGTCATTCGAAACATTGAGCCTCTGTTCTTCCTTACGATTTTCTATTATGGTGTAACAATGCAAGCGCTAGGTAATGGTTCGATGGCTGGCCTCATGGCTACTGGTCGATTCACTAGTGGAATGAAGCACTCTGGATTGATGATTTTGCTTGCAATTATGTGTTTTAACGTGATTGTATTCTCGCCAGATCTCATCGGTGTGACGACCTTACCGCAGTTGAGTCCTGCAGCAGGTACATTCTCGCCATGAGGTGATATCTTGCGTGACGATGAGAATGCACAGATCCACATCCTTGAGATGCTTACTCTGTTCTGGCTATTCTTCATGACTGCAGCGTTTCTGATTACGGTCCATGTTCCTGACGAAGCCAGTATTTCTGTCGATGCAGAGATGCAATTTGCAGGAGAGGATGCAATCAATCTCGGCCTTGCAACACCGGCCTTAGAGAGTGAATATGATTCAAGATTAGCAGAACTTCTTGCAGCAGGCGAGAGCGATGCAGCATGTGAATTGGTTCAGAATTACCTAGCATCCGGAGTTGAAGCAAATTGCTGGTTAGCGAAGGACTCGGGAACATCCCAGCCTCATGGTGAGGTTGCAACACCTGGCTCTGGTACAGTTAACTCACACGGCCTTGTGGTAGTAGACGGCCACCTTTGGACAATCAGTTTGGATTTGTGGGAGCGTGGTTCTTGATGCGCTCAAACAAGAGAGATGACGAAGGACAGATGCTACTCGCAACCGGAGTTGTGCTAATGATGTCCCTGCTATCAATGGCAATTTTCGCTGTAAAGATGGCTGGAATCTCAATGCCATACGATACAGCAGGTGACGACACAATCCAAGCATCTGGTGATATTGCGGAAAGTTTGCCTGCGCTTACCGAAGCGAGGGCACAGGTATGGTATGATTCAGGCCTATCAGAGATTGAAAGCGTACAGAAGTCAATCGACTCACTCCATGATGATGTGTTACACCACGGCGAAATTAGAGGTGTTGAGTTGAAGCTCCTTAACATTACAGTTACCGAATCAGATGGGGTAATTTCAGTATCCAGTGAACTTGGTGCAGCAGATAGAAATTCTATGCTAACCAGAACGATTTCCTTCGAAATCGACTTGGATGCTTAATGCGATTTGCGCCACTCGTTCCACGCTAGGTCAAGCCAATGGTTCATCCTGTCAAGACTTTCTTTGACTATAGTCGGGTCAAGCGTATTCCAATCCGCGATTCTAGCCTTCTCTTTGAGAGAATCTTGTATTGCTCTAATCCTTGGAAGAGCGGAGATGTATCTATCTGCATTTCTAAATGAGTGGCTCTCCCTTTGTTTCAGGAAACTGGTGTGTTGAGTTTCGTCATCGACATGCATGACTATCCCAATGGCGATACCACCGGAGTCTCTCCAAGATCTTAGCAAACGAGAACTTGGTTCGATGTGAACTCCTTCTAAAATCAGGTCTATTCCTTCTCTTCTTGCTCTCTCAATTGTTGCTTGAATACCAGCTTCTACGGCCTTACAGGTATCTTGCCAATCCAATACCGCATCTCCAGCCTCGCCTCTGGAGAACGAAGAGCGATGCAGGGCATGATTTTCTTCACTACCTTGTACACGCATGATTTCTCTAATTGCATCTGTCGAGAGTAGTCTAGCAAAGGAGTGCTCGTTGGCGAACCTCACAGCGGTGGTTGATTTACCAACGCCTGTTGCTCCTGCGATTAAGATTAGAATTGGAGGACGTCTTGTTACTTTGGTAGTAGTGGTATCTGCAATACCAATCCGCCTCGCCATGATATGCTGGTGTTCCTGCTTGCTAATCAAGACAACCCTCGACGGGAGAGGCTTTGAGGCGGTTCTTCTTCGGATGTGATATGGCGAGCGAACAAATGTGGATTTCAGGCGAATGGACTGATGCAGAAGACGGTTCAACCTCAGATGTGTTAAACCCTGCAACAGGGGAAGTTATTGCTACAACTCCAAAAGCGACCATTGCAGATGTTGAAAGGTGTGTAACAGCATCTAGAACTGCTTTGAATTCAAAGGAATGGGGAGCAATGGACCCAGCACAAAGAGGTCGTATCTTACAGAAAATGGCTGCAGCAACCTATGCAAACGCAAAGAGTCTGGCTGCGATAGAATCTTCCAATAACGGAAAGACATTCCGTGAGGCATTAAGTGAAATCCGCTATGGTGCATGGACTCTGGAGTATTTCGCAGGCCTTTCTGACAAGATAGAAGGCAGTACAATTCCAGTTCCTGGAAATCGCTTGAATTACACCTTGAGGCAACCACTCGGTGTAACCGCTCACATTGTGCCGTGGAACTTTCCACTACAACTTGCAATTCGTTCAATCGCTCCTGCACTTGCTGCAGGATGCACTGTGATTGCTAAGCCAGCATCATGGACTCCGCTTTCCCTAATCGCTTGGATGAAGGCAATGCAAGAGGCTGAAGTTGGACTTCCTGCTGATGTTTTGCAAGTGATTACAGGTTCTGGTGGTCTTATTGGAGATGCTTTAGCAGGCCATTCTGGAGTTGATGGAATCGTTCTAACAGGTGGAGTGCCAACCGGCCAAGCAGTAATGGCAAAGGCCAGTGAAAACCTGACTCCTGTGACTCTTGAATTAGGTGGTAAGGGAGCAAACGTTGTTTTCCCAGATGCTAATTTGAAGTATTGTGCCAAAGCAATCTGCTTTGGTATATTCATGAATGCAGGTCAAATGTGCTGGGCAGGTTCCCGTCTAATTGTCCATGAAGACGTTCACGATGAATTAGTGGATGCAATTGTAGCAGAGATTTCCAAGTGGCCTGTCGGTCCAGGAATGGAAGAAGGAGTCAGAATGGGAAGTATGGTTCACACCTCTCACAGAGATGATGTTCTCGACATGCTGGCAAAAGGGCTTGCACAAGGTGGAGAAGTTGCTTGCGGTGGCAATGCACTAGACAGAGACGGCGCATTCATGGAAGCAACCGTGGTAACAGGCGTGTCCTCTGACAATCTACTGTTCCAAGAGGAGTTGTTTGGGCCAGTTCTTGCTGTAACCAAGTTTAGCGAGGATTCTGAGGCACTCGCTCTTGCAAACGATACTCCATTTGGTCTATTGAATGGAGTTTGGACAAACGACCTATCTCGTGCTCACAAATTCGCAAGAGATGTAGAATCTGGAATGGTAAGTATCAATGAATACCCGATTACATTCCCTCAAACAGCATTCACGGGATGGAAGCACTCTGGAATCGGAATCGAGCAATCCAAGGATGCTCTCAACTTCTACACGAAAGTGAAGAACGTCAACGTAAAGCTGTGATCGCATGGAAGTCAGTCAAAGAGACGGAGTAACTCTCATCCAACTTACGGGTGGGTCAGCAACTCAGTCTTTTAGCAGAGAGTTCCTTCCTAAAATTAGAGATGTAGTGATGGATAACATCGGTTGTAAAGCGATCGTAATTACCGGAGAAGGCAAGTTCTTCTCCGCAGGTGCAGATATCAAGGCATTTCAGAAGTCAATCGATGATGGAGATAGCGTTGAACTAATCCGTGAACTAACAGATATCCTTCATCCAATGTTGGTCAAGATGCGCACATCGAAGACGATTTTCGTCGCAGCCCTAAATGGTGCATCCGCTGGCGGTGGACTGGGCCTTGCCCTTGCATGTGATGCGAGAATCGCAAGCCCAAATGGTAAGATGGCAGCTTCCTATTCTGGAATCGGCCTCTCTCCCGATGGTGGAACAACATGGCTACTTCCACGATTGGTTGGCGAACAGGTCGCTCGCCGTTTCTTCCTTGAAAACCAAGTGTGGAGTGCAGAGCAAGCATGTAAACTTGGAGCAATCGACGAAGTGGTTTCTGAAGGCGATTTGATAGGGAGAGCAATCGAGATTGCAAATACCTGGTCACAGTGGGGCAGCCACACAAAAGAAGCGACTAAACATCTATTGTTGACTCAAAATGTGAATGACTTTGAGACCCATCTCAAGCATGAACAAACTTTGATTGAGGCCGCAGGAACAACCCCATCGTTCGCTGAGGGGATTGATGCATTCCTCTCAAAACGCAAACCTGATTTTTCTAACGATAGGTGATTTGCATCGGCAGAAAATGTGGATTTTGTAGAAAAGAAGGTCATGACAGAAGAACCTGCCCCACTCCCAATAACAAGGACAACAATTGGTTCAATAATCCAAAGTGGAATGATGGCCCACTTTTCGTAGAGGTGTTTTGGTTCCTATCCATTCTTCCACTTATTCCAGTAATTTTCGTCTCAGTTGCAGCACCGCCGATTCTTGTTGCTCTGTTAATGCTCATATTCTTGTATAGAATTGGTCTAATCAGAATCTATGGCTACTTCAGGCCGAACTGGGAAGATACCGATCCAAAAGGGTCGGTGATTTCTGAGGCATTAAATGATTTAACACAGCCAGTGGAAGATTTCGTTGATGAGGCCCGTGAAGATACCAAAGAGAAATTGAAAGAATTTGATGAAAATATGAGTGAGCACGAGTGGTACCGCAAAAATCGAATCGCGATTTTCATTGCCGCCGCCTTTGCTTTATTCTTCGCATTGGCAGTTATACAGGTAATCATCGAGTGGTAATCATCGAGCATTCCTGATTACTTGACTCTACCAAGGGAATTTAGCAGACCAAACAATTAGGTCGTTCACAATAACCTGTATTCCTAAGAATATCGAGCCGAGTAACATCACTCCTGAACCGTCAACTCCATCTTGGTATGCACCATATGCAAGCAGTCCAAACATTATGTTGCCAATCGATGCTAGAGCAAGTATTCCAATTACCAAGAATGGGGTCCAAGCATAGTCGTTATTGATATGCATTCTAGTGCTGTCGATCCAGAACATGGATGGAATCAAGAACATTGCATAAGCAAGAAGAAGCCTTTGTGCACCCTTTCCGTCAGATTCACCCCATGGCCAATGTAGTGACTCGAGGACTGCGACGTCGATTTTGAAGAGTGCAACCCACCAATACATCAAGAATCCAATTGCTGCCAATAACATGAATGGCACAATGTAAGTAATCCATGAACTGGGTATTCCGCCCCACAGTGCAGCCTTGTCATCCATCTTTGAAAGAGCTAGGCCATAACTCACCAAAACTAGCGGGCCTGCAATGAACGTGAAGGTTCTAATCATCTCTCGGCTTACTTCCATGTTAGGTAGTAATACAATCCCCTCTTAATGGGTTGTAATAATCCAAGTAGTAAAACTCTCATTCGGGAGTTCAATAACTTCACCGGTAGAAAATATTGGCTTACAATTTCGTGTGGGCATTACTGTACTGTGACATTGGTTGTCCCTGGTAACCAGTCCTCGACTCTCATGTGTAGGCTCTCGATTTCAATATCACATTGGACTGAACAAATATCTACTCCATTTTCTGTTATTGTGGCAATTTCGTATTCTTCCCAAACAGCGTAATATTCGTCATTTCCTGAAAATGAAATTATGCAGTCTGTACTACTTACGGAGCAGTAATATTGTTGATTATTGACTTTAATCTCCAGTCCAAATCCGAAGTAACCCTCAGAAACATACCAGTCTAATTCTCCGTAGAATTCATCGATTTCAATAGTCATAAGGTTATCATTTGAACCAGTAGTTACCGAATCAGAATGGTCTTGTGCCAAATAGTGTGTAGAATCCCACGCATCAGTAGGGCTTGCTCCGGTTGGGTCAGCTTTAATCCAAGTACAAAAGTCAGGGAACTGGGTAGCATTTATTGTAGAGTTCAATGTTGTGTTATCAGAAAAAGCACCGGATTTGTGGAACAAATTACACTCAGTGGGCCTGTCATTGTAACCACCTACGCCTAACCACTGTCCGTTTAAGTCAACGTAATCAGTGTATAAAAAACTGTAAAACAAAAGGTCTCCTTCAACTTGATAATTTATATTTTTCAGGTAGTTTCCTTGCTGAGGGAAATGAGTGTCCTCAATCAAAAAATCTCCATCAATGTACCAGCATCTTTGGTCATAATCTGGGTCAGTAGGCCAGCCATCTCTCTCTCCATCGATTTGGAATGTTATTTCTCTGAAAATACTGTCATCATATGTGTGCCACAGCCAAACTCCGTACAAATCGGAATCTAGATCGTCATTGTCGCAGTTCGTGCTTGAACTATTCGATGATTCATCATCATCTCCTATACATCCGCTAAGGGAATTGATTGCTAAAATTGAGCAAATCAATACCAAGCGCAGGTTCATGAAGTCCGGTTTAACCTCGAGCACATAGTTTTGGCGCACTTTCATCCAGTTGTAGAATAAATCCACAAATTGGGAAGCAAATCTATGGAAAATAATTTTGAAAATCACATTTTGTTGTTTTTTTCTATAAAATTAACTGTAAAACCGTGAAAAAATAACAAAATCAGTAATATTTGTAATTAAAATGTGTAATAAAATTACATTTATGCGCTAGTACTTTTACGGGAAATTATGGTCACTACGCATTTCAAGCGCCTAAAATGATAAAAAACACCGAAAACTTTTTACGTGACGTCGGCCTCGGCTATGTTGCAACGGAGAAATGGTGATACCATGCAATCAGAATATTTCACTAGGTTGGGTCGACATCGCAGTCGAGACCGATCTTATGGACTCTGAACAATTTCTCAGTAGTGTTGCAATTATTGCAATTATTGCAAACAAGTATCTCTTCTCGAGATGCGTATGCTTCAGCGGCTCTAAGTCGTTGAGCAATCAAACCAATGGGGGTATGGTGTAGTGGATAGCATAAGTGGTTACGAACCTCTTGACCTCGGTTCGAATCCGGGTACCCTCGCTGGTTTGATCTTCAATCAGGGTATGGTGTAGTGGATATCATGACAGTTTGCGGAACTGTCGACCCGGGTTCGAGTCCCGGTACCCTGGCCATTCAATAAGGTGATAAAATGAAAATAGAAATTAAAAAACAAAATAAAAAACAAGCGTGCAAAATAGACGAAAATACCGTTTCAATAAACGGAATAGGTCCATTTTGTGAACACCCTAGAAAAGAAAATTGCTGGATATACAACGGCAGAATGCCAACATCGAATTGTTGGATTTTTGTCAACGGCAAAAATGTTGAGATTCACAATGTGATTGTCTACAATCCAGATGCAAGGTTTTCGGGACATGGCACAGCTATGATTTCCGATATCAGGAAAGCGTTTCCAGAATCTCATATTTGGGTAGATACTTGGAATTGCACTAGGCCTTTCTGGAAGAAAATGGAAGCGGAGGGATTTATCGATTCAATCGCCAATGATTACTCTTGGCCATGTATCAACACAACGTGCATGACTTGTCATCCAAATAGAAGTGAATCTAGAAGGAGGGTTTTCCAATGAATGAGGAATTCGATGGTTGGGAAAACATAGATTGGGACGTTGATATTGATACCTTAGAGTTTGATTTGATGGCAATAAAATCCCATAATAAATCCAACCCCAATGTTGGTAAAAAATGGACTGAATGGCCTAAAGATATGTTAGGGCTCATGCTTTTGCCATTAGGATATCAGCCTTCAAAATGGGATAAAGAATCTCTATTAACTGAAAAAGAAGAATCAGATTTGAAACAGAAGTGGATTGAGTTTGCTCAATTCGTAAATGAAAACGAATCGATATCTCTGAATGAGAATACCTTCACCATTGAGGGGAAATACGGCTCTAGATTCTCTTTCGATGCGAGTATGGAATTCTCAATTTGGTTGCCTCCAAACACTTTGGAAAGGTATGGCCCTTCTCTTAGAGCTATAAGAAATGGTGCGAGAAGAAAGAGCAATCTCGGCGTACATATGGAGTATCTAGAAGCATCACAGGCAACCTGGAAGATTGACACTGGAATCACAGATGACGGATTGGGGTTCTGTGATTTCCCTTCTTACGTCAAAGGATTGGAACTCAAGCAGTATGAAGGATGGTCCACATTTGTCTATCCTAGCAACTCTACATTTCCAGAAAATCTGAGAGATCTCATTGAGCTGTTAATTGCAGATTACCACATTTGGGAAATCCTGCACGAACAAGAGGTCAAGAGAAGGAAAGCGAATGATGAATGGAACAAGAAGTGGCCAAATGGTAGGCCAGATGATTGGATGTATTTGTGAGGTGATATGATGGTAATGAAAGAAAGAAATAACGACAACGCAGTATATGATTGGAAACCTAATGCTAGTGCCCCATTGTGGGATGAAGAGTCAGGAAGTGAACCGAGAGGTCCATTTTTCAAGGACTTAGATATCAAGCACATCAAGCAAGTTGGACCATCTTGTGTTCCCACTACACTAGCTATGCTGGCGAGAAGTACAGGTGCAGATGTGGGTCCTGATGATTTCAAGAGAATCATCAACTCTCAATCACCGCATACCTGGTCTAATGCTCTGCAGCCATACGGTTTGCAACTAGCATATTGTAACCATGATTTGAGAAGATTGAGTTATTGTATTGACGAATTGGTTGAACACGATGATTTGTTCTTGCTTTGCTTCTATTCGGTTGACCCTCCGTCCGACCCGGATGAGAATGGCAAATTATGCACAGCACACATAGTTACATTGCATAGAGACAAAATCATTGACACTGCAAAAAACGCTCCCTTTGGAGTAAGCATTGCCAACCAATACCCAAGGTTGTCAAGGCAGACCAAGAGGATTTTCAGGGTTGTTCCCGCTGGACACCCAAGGAGGGTTTAGGTGATTTTCATGATGTGGAAAAATGGTGAATTATTCTCCTCAGTACCTTTTCCTAAAGTGAGGGATAGGCCACTAATCGTCTATCATCCAGCAGCTGATATGAATTACCTAAATTCATGGTCTATTATGGTGGAAAACGATCAACCATTCATCCTATTTTGTGATGAATTGGGGCCGAGATATCCCGATGATATGCCATTCCTTGAAACGAGTTTGAGGATGGAATATTTCGCTAGGATTGCAAACCCATTGATAGGTGGAAGAGCGTACAGGCACCCGGAATTAGGTTACCAGAATATGTTGGCGATGAGGCAAAAAGATGCGAGTAAGGGGATAGAAGATTTACCGCTAGTCGATATTCTGTATCTTGATTGGTTGGAGCCATTTGTTGAGAATAGGAATAGGAATTCTTATTCAGATATCATTCCAAAATTAGCATCGCATGTTAGAGATGGGGGTTTGATTATTCTAGATAGGAAACATGCAGAAGTAGTGCCGGAATGGTTTGCATATTCCCAGATTATTTTGAGCACGAAGAAGGACGTTTGTGTTGAGCACATCGGTAGGGGTGAATGGCCAATCCCATACCTCGATATCGAAGGAGTAAGGGAAGTACAGGCTGAGGTATTCAGAGTTAAGAACCTTGGAAATGAGAAGGCGGATGTCAATGACTTTCTAGCATCTCTAATCCATGAAAGAAGATTAAATCCTAAGGATTTGATGAAGAAAACGAATAAGTTACCCGAAAGATGGCCTGGACATCCGGATAAGGATTCATGGTACCAGAGATACATGGACTATCTAGAATGGCCAGAAAATGGACCACCGTATCTTCCTTGTCCACATTCAAACTCTTGGACATACAGAGAATATTACCAGTGGATTGAATCATTGATTAGAAACCCTAGCTCTCTGAGGCCAATTCCTAGAGACGAGAGGAAATACAATTTCGGAATCAAGGTAACATTGGTTTATGGCGATATTACCGACCATCTAGATTGGCTATATGTCGAGGACGCTAGTTTAATTTTGAGAGGTGAATTACTGAGCGATTGTCTTTCTAAATGGTGTTGGCTTCAAACTAAATCACTAGATTTGCAGCCTA
>Ga0213865_10001442_pt1 | contig 15519 bp, 15 predicted proteins | sample PICome_6_FD_160100 | JGI IMG/M metagenome (GOLD analysis project Ga0213865, IMG submission 160100) | Coastal seawater microbial communities near Pivers Island, North Carolina, United States - PICO282 | ecosystem: Environmental > Aquatic > Marine > Coastal | place: USA: North Carolina...
TAGCGTACCACTAGGCACACAATCCGTTGATGCAACTCTAGGAACTGTTAAAATCAATGGCGAAGCTGTTAATGCAGAATAATCTTACGATTTTAAATCATAAAAGCGGCTTAGGCCGCTTTTTTTTGTGCGATAAATAAACTCCGAATAGGATAACCACTGCAGACAACAACTGAAAAGCACTTATCGATTCTCCGTCATATACCCCCCAAAACAGAGCAACAACTGGAAGCGTATATGTGACCGAAGAGGCAAAAACCGCTGAAGTGATTTTCACAAACTTGTTAAAGAGATATTTGGCAAAGGCACTGCCCGCCAATGCGAGGATTGTAATGTAGCCAATAGCATGATAAATATCTGGATGCGAAAAGGTTTGAGCTGAAAAAAAGTCAGAATAGATAAGCACGACGAATGCTGCAGGCGCCATAAATACAAAATTTCCCAATGTAATGGCCATTACTCCAACTTGTGCCAAGTGGATCTTGATAAAGTGGATATTCATCGCATAACAACAGGAAGCCGCTAAAATCAAAAGGGTGTAAATTGGATTGATATTGGATGCGGTTTGAAGACCCCCCCAAACCAAACCGATAGACCCAAGCAACCCAAGGCCAACTCCAAAATATTGTTTTTTTAAAATGTCAATCCGAAAAAACAACAATCCAAAAATGATGGTCAGCAAAGGCGTGAGCGCATTGAGAATGGCAGCTATTGCCGAATCAATGTGTTGCTGTGCAAAAGCAAATAAAAATGCAGGAAAAAAAGTGCCTACATAACCTGTAATGGCAAGCCACTTCCAGTGATATCTTGATAGTCCTTTTAAAGACGAATAGCCCACGAGAAGTAAAGCAATCGTTGTGATCAAAAGGCGAAGACTCCCCAACTGAAGAGGATTGAGCGCAACCAATCCCCATTTGATCAGAATGTACGAGCTTCCCCAAACCAAAGAGAGAATGGTCAGATATACCCACTTGATGTATTGTGTCTTCATAATTTGAGTGAACAAAGGTGCGTAATTGTTCGTGATAAATTTGTAATTTTACAATCTAAAAATCTTATTATGAAATCATTTATTCTATCCCTAGCGTCCCTATTTTTTGTTTTTGGATGCACACAACAACCAAAACCTGCAATAAAAGAAGTCAGCACAAGTGTTGAAATTACAAAAGACACAATAGCTGACAATCTATCTGAAGCTTCTTTTTCCATTTCAGGAATGACATGTAAGATGGGGTGTGCCAAAACCATTGAAAAGAATCTGAGCAAAATGGAAGGTGTGCAGCAAGCATCGGTAGACTTCGAAACCTCTCTTGCAACTGTGCTTTACAATTCCTCTGTTGTGCAAACTGATGATTTGGTTCAAACGGTTACAGACACTGGAGATTCCTACGTTGTTTCTCAGATGGCATCGTCATCAAACGCAAAGCCAGCATGCTGTGCAAAAAAGGGCTGTACGAAAGCCAAATGCTCAAAGAATAAGGGCTAACGCCACACTAGACTTTCTGTTAGCTGTCGCAAATCATTTTTGATATACTGAATCGCTGGGAATAGCGAATCGTAATTGGGTGTTGCAGAAAAAAATAACACCCCAGACATAAAGTGATTTTTTTGATCCGTCACTAGATAATGTAGATTGGATGGCGCATTTGAAGTGATCTCAAAAAACCGCCCATACTTTTGCTGGCTGATGTTTTCATAACTACTCTCTTGAATCCGTGCCTCTTGTTTGGTATGCTCGATAAGACGAGCATTAAAATCTCGGTATAGATCTTCGATTTGATGCTCACTCAAATTGAAATAACTCATATACACTTTTGCTTTCATCGATGGGTAAGACATGGAGAAGAAGCAATTTGATTGTACCTCAATCGAAGAAAGGGAATTAAAATCAAAGGTAAACGGACAGTCCATAGGGGCTTGTTGATACACTGGCGGTGGATAATCCATCGCCAACATCCCGTTTGGTTTTGGCATGGGTGTGTTACAACCGACAATAAGGAATAAAACAAATAGTTTTTTCACCCGTCAAATTATTTTTTATTGTTTGACACCTTGAGTTGCTTAATGCGTTTTCGATCTGTTGCTTCGACCACAAAAGAACATCCATTAAAAGAAAAAGAAGTTTGTGTTTTTGGGAAATATCCGAGATATTCTAAAACAAAACCCGCCAGTGTTTCCGATTCCCCTTTTTTATCTTCAAAGGGTTTTGGGTCTTTAATGGACAAAATTCGGTAAAAATCTTTAAGGTAAGTTTTGCCTTCCAATACAAAGGTATTTTCATCGATTTTGGAATACATCAGATCATCATCGTCAAACTCATCACTGATTTCACCCACAATTTCCTCAATCACATCCTCTAGTGAAACCACTCCCGAGGTTCCGCCATATTCGTCAACAACCACCGCCAAATGAATCCGTTTCGATTGAAACTCTGTGAGCAAATCGTCTAACTTTTTGTTTTCAGGAACAAAATAGGGTTCCCGAAGAAGGGAGACCCAATCAAATTTTTTCTTATGAATATGCGGGAGTAAATCTTTGATATACAACACCCCAGCTATGGTGTCGATTTGTTCGTTGAAAACTGGAATTCTCGAATAACCCTTTTCCACTACTTTTTCTAAAACCTCATCAAAAGGTTCTTCTTGATTGAGTGCAAACACATCGATTCGCGGTCTCATCACTTGCTTGACATCAAAGTTTCCAAAATTGATGATGCCTTCTAAAAGCTTTTGTTCCTCAGTTGAGGTTGCAGAATCCTCAGTCATTTCAAGTGCTTTTGACAATTGGTCTACAGAAAAGTCAGACGTGCGTTTTTGTAATCGCTTTTGAAAGAAATACGTGAATTTACTCAAGGGAACAGCCAGAAAAAATAAGATATACCGGTCAATTACAAACAAAGGAAGAGTCATCAACAATGCAAAAGATTGAGCGTTACGGTTTGCGTAAACTTTGGGTATGATATCACCAAAAATCAAAATAAATGCAGCAACAAAACCTACCTCAACAAGAAGGGTAAGCCAAGGATATGGTATGCCAGAAAACAAAACGTGATTCATGCTCGCAAAGAGCATCACAATCGAGATATTAATCAAGTTGTTCAGAATTAAAATGGTGGCGAGCAATCGCTGTGGATTTTGGCGAAGTTTGGCCATCAATCGATTTTTTCGGTTAGGGTGATTCGCTGCTGCTTTTAAAGTTGCAGGAGAAAGTGCAAAAAAAGCAACTTCAGATCCAGATGTCAACCCCGAACTGATCAGCAACAAAAAAAGGAGTGAAAATCGAAGTATGAGATCTACGTCGATTCCGTTAGCAATAAAGACAAGCGTTGTCAACAAATGGGTTCAATTAAAAAGGAAGATCGTCTTCATCGTTTGCAGGTGGAGTAGGCTCCTGGGGAAATGAGTCTTTTTGGCGATTGCTCAAAAACGTAAACTCGTCAACATGAATTTCAGTGCTGTATCGCGGATTGCCATCTTCTCCTTGCCATTTGCGTGTCTTGATCCGACCTTCAACAAAAAGTTTATCTCCCTTTTTCAGATATTTTTCACAGGTTTCGGCCGCCTTATTTCTCAAAACAAGATTGTGCCAGTCCGTATTGGTGACTTGCTCTCCTGTCTGCTTGTTGGTGTAGCTTTCATTGGTTGCCAATGGAAAACGACCAATACAGCCCCCATTGTCGAAGTATCGCAATTTGACTTCGTCTCCCAAGTGACCAATCAACATGACTTTATTTAGCGTTCCGCTCATAACGTTCTTTCTATCAAAAGTAAGCTAATCGAAAAACTTGTGCAAGAATCGCTCGATGAGTCTGGATACAGGATAGTCTTCCAGTTTGGATATTGAAATGGGAGTCATGGCGATAGAATCAGTTGGTACAATCCAAAAACTTGCATAAATACGTTGGTGAGTCAGTTGATGCACCCAGGGTTCAGGGTTAAAAAGAGAAACCTCATCTGCGGAAACCCATTTGGGTAAATTGGATTCTTTGCTGATGTTTTCTAGGGTCAAAGGGCTATTGGACTCCAGCATAGGGAATTCATACAGATGCTGCCAAATATCTTTCTCTTTTCTTTGGATCAGGGCGGTTTGTTTGTTTGGCAGTAAAGGAACGAGATAGTTGAAATATCTCTTTTTGATTGGCTTACTTGCTTGTTTAGTAGGGTAATGGTTGACTTTGTTTTTCTCTAAAGCCACACAGGAATCTTTTAAAATGCACAAATCACATACTGGGGTTTTTGGTTTGCATTGCAATGCCCCGAATTCCATTATTGCCTGATTGTAATTTCCAGGCTGTTTTGTATCTAGCAACTCATTGGCAATTATTTCAAATCGTTTTTTAGCTTGTCCTGTGTCAATCGGGTCCTCGATTCCGAAATATCGCGCCAAAACTCGATAAACATTTCCGTCAACCACTGCATGAGGCAGATGAAAACAGATGGAAGAAATCGCAGCGGCTGTGTATGGACCAACACCAGGCAAAGCAAGCAATTCTGTATAGCTGTTTGGGAACACCCCATTACATTCATTGGCAATCAATTTGGCCGTTTTGTGTAAATTCCGAGCACGGCCATAGTACCCCAAGCCTTGCCACAATTTGAGCACTTGATCTTCAGGGGCATTCGCCAGTTCTTGGATAGTTGGAAAGGTTGATATAAAAAGTTTGAAATAAGACTCCCCATAAACAACACGAGTCTGTTGGAGAATAACTTCTGAAAGCCAAATGCGATACGGGTCGTTGTCCTGACGCCATGGCAAATCGCGTTTGTGTATGGAATACCAGCGTTGGATTTTGGCAGTAAAATGATGATTTGTTGACATCGCCCACAAGATATTTAATTTATACACTGATAACCAAGAGATTTACTCAATTATAATTTATATATTTGCTCACCAAAAAAATTAAAAAACCAAAACAAATAAGCATGACAAAAGCAGATATTGTCACCAAAATTTCTGATCGTCTCGGAGTTGAAAAAATTGAGACACAAGCTGTAGTTGAACAATTTATGAAAGAAGTTAAAAACGCTCTTGAAACAGGTGAAAATGTATACCTACGAGGGTTCGGAAGCTTTATCATAAAGACACGTGCCGAAAAGAAAGGTAGAAATATTTCAAAAAATACGACCATTTCGATTCCAGCGCAAAACATACCAGCTTTTAAGCCCGCTAAAGTATTTTTGGAAAGCGTTAAAAATAAGGTGAAAGTATCTTAAAATAGGTATTAATATTTAAACACATACTATGCCAAGTGGTAAAAAAAGAAAAAGACACAAGGTAGCCACGCACAAGCGTAAGAAAAGAAGCCGCGCAAATCGACACAAGAAAAAAGCGTAGGTTTATTAACCGTATTGCCCAATACGATCTTTGACATGAGATGATTTTCGGCCTTTGTCTGCCAAAAATCATTTCCCCGATGCACACAAATCCTGTGCAAATTTATTGTTTAATCCCTCCCTCGAATGCGCAATTCGGAGGAACTAAATCATCATTATGAGTAAAGAACTAATCATTCGTTCAAAATCCTCATCTGTAGATTTTGCCTTGCTTAAGGACGGGAAATTGATCGAATATCAAAAGGAAGTTGGCACGAATAAGTTTCACGTTGGTGATATTTTTCTGGCAAAGATTAAAAAAACACTTCCTGGACTGAATGCTGCATTTGTCAATGTAGGTTATGAAAAAGATGCGTTTTTGCACTATCATGATCTGGGACCAAGAGTACGCAGCTTTCTAAAATTCATCAAAGGTGTAAGCACAGGTAAAGTGAAAGATTTTTCTCTAAAGAAGTTTCCTTTAGAACCCGAAATTCACAAAGACGGAGCCATAGCAGACGCAGTTCAATCAAATCAGTCTGTGTTGGTTCAAATCATCAAAGAGCCAATCTCAACCAAAGGACCCAGAATTAGTTCTGAGTTGTCTTTGGCTGGACGGTATTTGGTTTTGGTTCCCTTTTCAGATCGTGTTTCCATCTCTCAAAAAATTCCAACGAGAGAAGAAAAAACACGTCTCAAGAAATTGGTACTCAGCATTAAACCTAAGGGGTTTGGTGTGATCGTTCGAACAGTTGCTCATGAAAAAAAAGTAGCTGAACTCGACCGTGATATGCAACAACTCCACAAACGATGGCTAGATCTTTGTAAATCGATTCGCAAAGCCGATTATCCCTCACGCGTGTTGAGCGAGCTCAATCGCGCGTCGAGTATATTACGGGATATATTTGATGACAGCTTCACAGGAATTCATGTTGACGATAATAACATGGCAGGTGAAGTAAATGACTATTTAGATCAAATTGCACCAGATAAGAAGGCGATTGTCAAGTTATTCAATTCTGAAACTCCCATTTTTGAGCGTTTTGGTATTGAACGGCAAATCAAGACTTCATTTGGACGCACGGTGTCGATGAGCCGAGGAGCTTATCTGATTATCGAGCATACCGAAGCATTGCATGTAATTGATGTGAATAGTGGAAATCGATCAAATAAGGCGAAAAATCAAGAAGATACTGCACTTGAAGTCAACCTGATTGCTGCAACCGAAATTGCGCGGCAACTGCGTTTACGAGATATGGGTGGTATAATCGTAATTGATTTTATCGATATGATTCGGTCAGAAAATCGGAGAAAACTCTTTGATCACTTTCGAGAAGAAATGAACGCTGACAGAGCCAAACACAAAATTCTTCCACCGAGTAAAATTGGTCTTATTCAGATGACACGTCAACGTGTGAGACCTGAAATGGAGATTAAAACCATGGAACCCAATCCAAATAAGGACGGGGAAGTGGAAGCTCCAATTGTACTCCTCGATCGGATCGAGGCAGATGTGGAACGAATTGTCAACCATGTAAAGCACAGCAAAAAGAAGATTCGCCTTCATGCGCATCCTTTTGTAGCTGCCTATTTGGTACAAGGCGTAAAGTCTGTTCGGTTTCAATGGTATCTCAAGCACAAGAAGTGGATCACTGTGATTCCACGCGACGCTTACACCTATCTACACTACCGTTTTTTTGATAAAAATGGTAAAGTAATTCATTTATAACACAAAAGCGACTCAATGTTTTGGGTCGCTTTTTTTATTTTAGAGCAATGCGAAACGCCCACACCCTTAACGAGCTAAAAACCCGACTGGAACGATACTGCGCTTACCAAGAGCGTTGTCATCAGGAAGTCCAAACGAAACTCCGTCAGCTCGGTGCGTTTCGAGATGATACCGATGCGGTGATCTCCCACTTGATTCAAAACGACTACCTCAACGAAACACGCTTTGCGATGCTCTATGTTCGCAGTAAGTTTTCCATTAAAAAGTGGGGAAAAAAGCGGATCGTCAACGAACTCAAACAAAGAAAAATTACGAGCTATAACATCGACAAAGCACTGGCACAAATCACAGAAGAAGACTATCTGCTCACATTCGATACACTCGCTGAAAAACGTTGGGATCAGCTAATAAGGAATAAAGAACCCCTACCGCAACGAAAGAAAAAATGGGTCAGCTATCTGCAATACCGCGGGTGGGAAAATGACTTGATTTTTGACACCCTACACAAAAAGCTAACTAAAAGCTGACACTACTGATAGCGGAGCGAAAGTAAAAAATGTCTTTTTGGCATGGGTACTAAATTCTGTTCCGTGTAGTCAGCGTTTAAAATATTATGAGCAGAAAGTGAGAGTTTTATGCGACCTTTTGCATACGCCATATTCGCATCCACCACGTTGTAATGATAACCCGAGTCCTGCTCAGCATACCGATAGGATAGAGATGATGTGACGGGTGAACTCCACTTCAATGTCCATCGAGTGGAAAGGTGATGTTTACGTGAATTAATGGCATAACGCGACAATGCAGAACTGATTCCATCTACATCATCATTAAGATAGGCATAGCCAATAGAGAACTTGTGTGAGTTGCTGTTTAAAACAACATCAACCTCTCCCCCTTGGGATAAAATTTGATCGATATTCGTGGCTTGCCAGCGCTCATCCCCTGCCAGCACCACATAATCGATATAATTCTTTGCGTCGCGTTGAAAAAGAGTCAGCGATAGTTTCCAGTTGTTTTGGTGGTGGCGAAATCCGAGTTCTGTTGACAATGCCTTTTCAGGGAGTAAGGATTCATTTCCTAATGTTGTAGGGTCATTATAATACAAATCGGTATAGGTTGGAATCCGATAAGTATAACCTGAGTTGAAAAACAATCTCGAATTCCCAGAGACTTGAAACCCGACATCAATCCCTGGGTAGAAAAAGGTGTCCTGATCGGTGTAATGACTCACAGAAAAGCCCGGTGTGACATCCCAACGATTGCTTACAAAACGATGCTCTAGATAGCCATGAGCCAGGGTGCGAGCATGCTCTCCTAAGTTATTGCTTCGGATACTGACATGAGCCAACTCAAAACCGATCCCGGTCGTACCCAATGCGTGCTTTTTGGTAGCATTTACTTCGGCTCCGAGTTTGTTCGTAATATGCATATTTCGATATATACTGGGGTCATTTTTGAAAAGGATAAACTCGTCTTGTCCTCTTTTCCAATATAGTTTTGGTTTGATATGCCAATTCCCATTTATGGAAGTCGTTAGGCCAAGCAAACTGCTCTGCGTAGCTTCAAATTGATCGGTAAATGTTGGGGATGCATAAAACCCATTTGCTCCAAAACGTCTGTTACTAAAGCTGGCTAATAATTCAATTGGTTCTTTATCAGTCTCCCAACTCGACTTCCAAAAATAGTTTTGGTTATCGTAATCTGTATTATATCGATAGCCATCAGAGGATGCTCTTTCTATATAAACCGTATGATTCGAAGACTCGCGTTGATCAGTTCCGAATAGGGCTGCCTTTTGATAGTCAAATGAGCCACCACCAAGTACGACATTAAAACTTTCTGTAGGGGATTTTTTCGTTACGATATTGATCGCTCCACTGAATGCGTTTTGCCCATATACACGACCTGCTGCTCCTTTTAGAATTTCAACACGTTCAATCATCTCAATCGGGATAATTGCATTGAGCGTATGATGCCCAGTTTGGGGATTATCCACCTTAATCCCATCAATTAAAAGAAGAACTTGATCAAATCCACCGCCACGAATATAAATATCAGACTGCACGTCTTGCGCCCCGCGGCTTCGGAGTTCAATTCCAGCGACATCACTCAGCACATCAATCAAAGTGGTTGCACCACTTTCCTCGATCTCCTTTGCAGTTATGGTTGTTACAGATCGAGATTGTTGATCCAGCGAAAGTTCAATCCGAGGCGATGAAACAACGACTTCGTCTAGAACTGTTTCTTGTGCAGTTAATGGATTTTGAAATACGAACAAAAAAATGTAAACGCAAGAAGAAATAAGCTTTTCTACAACTTGTTTGCTGAGGTCAAAAGCAACTTTCATATCATTTCGTTTTTTAAATCTGGGGGGGGTGTTATAAGAATGAAGTCTTAATCGGCTAAAAGCACAACTTTATTTTGTTGCATTTCGAGGGTTCCACCGTTTGGCAACTCCAAAAATGTATCTTCCCCTTGCTGGTTAAAATGATGCGCCGTTTCTTCTGGAAGAGAAATTTTTCCGCCGATTTTTACGGTCCCTGGGTTTAAAATAGAAACTATAGGTGCATGGTTATCAAGAACCTGAAAAGCACCATTGGCTCCAGGAACAGCAACTGAATTGACTTCGCCGCTGAATAAAGTAGCTTCTGGGCTAACGACTTCTAAACGCATAATTTATGATTCTTTTGCTTCGGCAAGCATTTTTTCACCCGCTTCGATGGCTTCCTCAATGGTTCCTTTGAGGTTAAAGGCGGCTTCTGGTAAATGATCGAGCTCACCGTCCATAATCATATTAAATCCTTTGATGGTGTCTTTAATATCAACCAAAACACCTGGGATTCCCGTAAATTGTTCTGCAACATGAAACGGTTGAGAAAGGAATCGCTGTACACGGCGTGCTCTTGCAACTGCAAGCTTGTCTTCCTCTGAAAGTTCTTCCATACCTAGGATTGCAATAATATCTTGCAACTCTTTGTAACGCTGTAGTAATTCTTTAACTCTCTGTGCACAGTTGTAGTGCTCATCACCTAGGATTTCAGGAGTTAAAATTCTTGAAGTAGAATCTAGCGGGTCAACGGCTGGGTAGATCCCAAGCTCTGCAATTTTACGCGATAATACTGTTGTAGCATCCAAGTGAGCAAAAGTCGTAGCTGGTGCCGGGTCGGTCAAGTCATCTGCAGGTACATAAACCGCCTGTACTGACGTAATCGATCCCTTTTTGGTTGAGGTAATTCGTTCTTGCATCGCCCCCATTTCGGTAGCCAATGTTGGTTGGTACCCTACTGCTGAAGGCATACGGCCGAGTAGTGCAGATACCTCAGATCCAGCTTGTGTGAATCGGAAGATATTATCGACGAAGAATAGAACGTCTTTTCCTTGGCCATCACCTGCGCCGTCGCGGAAGTATTCTGCGACCGTCAAACCAGAGAGTGCAACACGAGCACGTGCTCCTGGTGGTTCGTTCATTTGACCAAACACAAAGGTTGCTTTGGACTCTTTGAGTGCCTCTTGATCGATTTTACTCAAATCCCAGCCACCGTTTTCCATAGACTCCATAAACTCGTCTCCATATTTGATAATCCCCGACTCGAGCATTTCTCGCAAAAGATCATTTCCTTCTCGTGTGCGTTCTCCAACACCAGCAAATACAGATAATCCTCCGTGACCTTTGGCGATGTTGTTGATAAGTTCTTGGATCAAAACGGTTTTGCCAACTCCTGCACCACCAAATAATCCAATTTTTCCACCCTTTGCATAGGGCTCAATCAAGTCAATGACTTTGATCCCCGTAAAGAGAACTTCTGTAGAAGTGGACAATTGGTCAAACTCTGGTGCTTCACGGTGAATGGGCAAGCCATCTTTTTCGGTTTTTGGCAAATTGCCAATTCCGTCAATCGCATCGCCAATGACGTTAAAGAGTCTTCCGTTGACTGCTTCCCCAATTGGCATTTGGATTGGGTTCCCTGTGGCAACTACGTCTGCGCCACGCTGCAACCCATCTGTTGAGTCCATTGAAATGGTTCGAACTTGGTCTTCACCAATATGCGACTGCACTTCCAACACGAGCTGACTTCCATCATCCTTGCTGATTTCGAGTGAATCATAAATGTTGGGAAGTGGTGCAACTGCAGTGTCAAATGACACATCAACGACAGGACCAATGATCTGTGCGACTTTACCTTTTACTTGAGCCATAGAATACGTAAATAATGATTGACGAATACTTGTTTTTGTCGGGTGCAAATATAAGGCAAAAACTGAGATTTAATCGATTGATTTATAAACAAAAAAAGCACCCGAAAAAGGGTGCTTTTATTATTATTTATTTGGAAAATAATTATAGATCAAATAAGATTGAAGTATAATAAATGCTTCCTATGCGTCCGCTACCAGCAAGACTCACATAATCATCACCGCCTATATTGTTACCTCCTATACGTAATTTAGATTTTAAACTAGGTAGGTCAAAAGTAACTTGAGCATCAATAACCGTATTTGAATCAATCATTTCATCAACAAATGAAGATTCAAAAATGTATTCTGAATTATAACGAGCATTAAGGTTAAAAGAAATTGCGTTATATTTTCCATTAAGACCAACCTTGATTCGGTGTTCAGGAGTGTTAAACTGAGTTTCAAAAGAAGACCCTGCTTTGGGATTATAGTCTAGGGTGTTGTACTCATATATCGCATTTGCAGACATATTTTTGCTAAGAATCTGAGTTAATTCAACACTGGCACCATAAGCAGCCATATCAACATCTAAATTCGCATCAGCTGCAAATATCTGAAAACTAGTTCCTGCAGGAACAACAACATTTCTCGTTCCAATATAATCGGAATAATCGCTGTAGTATGCCCCAAAGTCAACACTGAATCCAGGAACATTATAACGATAGCCAAAATCAATAGAATTCACTAACTCAGGTTTTACATATTCCAAGTTTGCAGCCGTAGCAGTACCCTGTAAATAATCTGATAGCACCAATGCGTTATTAAAGACATCTGCACCAGTAATTTTTGCCGTAGAACCATCACGTAAAGGTATCACTTGATCGTAGCGACTTACACTATCAGGAGAAGTTCCAAACAGCACTGCTGATCCAGCATAAAGTCCGATGTATTGATCTTGATTCGTGGGGTTTCGGAATCCATTTTGGAACGACAAGCGAAAGTTCTGGCTGTCAGAAATATTGAATAATAGTCCCACACGTGGTGTGATGTTTGCATCAAAAAATTCACTCTTATCGTAACGCAAAGAAGCGGTTAGACTCACAAAATCATTAAATAATTGTTTTTGAGCCTGAGCATAAACTCCATATTGGTTGTATTCAATCGCTCCATTATAGTCTGTGTAAATTGTACCACCAGTATTCAATTCAGATTTCTTATACTGACCACCGACAATAACATCTGCAAATTCAATTTTATCCTCAAAGTTGTAACTGAATTCAAAATTATAAACTTTAGTGTCATCTTGAACTCGAGCTCCACCCTCAGTCGCAGGAAGTGATTTGCTGTTAATTGTTTTTACTGCATCATTAAAAGCTGTTGATCCAGGAGAATAGGTGGTGTCGGCAGCTCCTCTAGCAGCAGTATGTGCAAAGTCTGTATTCCCACCTAATGGAACAAATGCAGGTAAGTCGTTTATATTTTGACCTCCAGTTTGTATATCTGCACCGATAACGCCAAGCAAGCTCGTAATTCCAGCTAGATCAGCAGTAAAACCATTTGCTTGAGCAGCAGCTGCTAAATACGTATTTAAATAGGTTTTGAACCACTCAACTCCAACCAATGTAGCCGTTGCATCCATCTGATAGCTATCTCCGGCACGCTCTCTAGTCAAGTATGCTCTACCCATAAAAGCTCCAGAATTGATTTCAAGTTTATGTTGCTCAATTTTGAAGTCACGAATTGCATAGCGACCTGTTCCTTGTAACGGAGAATCTCCTGTACCCATAAGTGAAGAAAGGCTAATCTCAGTATCATCGTTTGGACGGAAATGAATCGCAAAGTTTCCTTTAGTATTTTTAGCTTCAGGTGAAACAAAATCAACTTCTTTGACTCCACCGAATCTTATACTTCCGAAATAATTTGGTGCAGCACCTTTCAATGTTTTTAAAAGTTCATTTCCTGTTAAACTATATAGTGCATCCCATTGGGTTGTGGAGGTATATGTAGTCTCACCATAGACGTTTACACCATTATAATTAGGATCATCAGCTGATACTGAAGTGTCAATTTTACCATCATCACCAACATGCCTATAATCGACCGCCGACCATTCGGTACCGTCTTTGTGTGAAAGAGTTGCTTTAATCGCCCACTTATCTCCAATTTTAGTTGCCAATCGAATCCCGAAGTCCGTAAATTCATTTTGACCAGCAGCGTCTTGTTGAGTAACCCCTGACTTGTAATATGCGCTTACACCTTCATTATCAAAAGGATTCTTACTATTTAGGAACATGATGCCTTTATAAGCATCAGCGCCATATAATGCAGAAGCTGCCCCAGGAAGTAATTCAATACTTTGAACATCGAGCTCATTAAGACCAACTAAATTCCCCATACCAAATCCAAAAATAGGGGCTTGGTTGTTCATCCCATCAACAAGAGTAACAAATCCCTCGTTGTAAACAGTAGCGAATCCACGTGTACTGACTTGGTTAAACACTAAGCCACCTTGATTTAGTTGAACCCCCTTAATATTTTCCATTCCATTGAAATAGTCAGCAGATGGTGTATTTTCAATTTTCTGTAGACTAAACTTTTCAACAGTAACTGGAGATTCGAAAATTCGCTCTGCCATTCTAGAGGCCGATACCACAATCTCGTCGAGCTGTGTGCTGCCTTCAGAAAGTTGAATTGTCAATGATACGCTTGCAGAAGTAACCTCAACCGAAGCCGACTCAAAGCCCACACTAGAAACGGTGAGCGAGAATGGGGGTTGTTGATCTGTTGACAAGGAAAAATTTCCGTCAAAATCGGATACAGCACCTGTGCTACCATCCAATACGATATTTGCTCCAGGAAGTGGCTGCCCGTCAGCATCCGTAACTGTTCCCGAAACTTGCGTCTGCGCCCACATCGATAGCGATGCAAACACAGTAATTAGTGTTAGTAGTTTTCTCATTTTCTAATTAGGTTTAAATAAAACTTTATCTGGTAAAGATACGATTTAATTTTTTTCTTGCGAATTTGATTAAATTTCAATTGATTTTTTCTAAAAAATATAAAAAACCAAGCCCAATTTTGCGGTTTTTAATTGGCTAAGTGATTTATTGTGAGCGGATTTGTCAAAATCAAAAAACGAATCAATCGGATGTGTGTAAGTCAAATTCCAGGTGTTGTTTCCAACATTTAACCGCAATGCCAGTCTAAAGTTTTGAACAGAAAGAGAAGTAATGCTTTCCGTAAGAGCTACTCTCGTGCGTTGTTTAGCTGACAGAGAATAATATCCAACCACTCCAGCATATACTCTCCAAAATTGGTAATTCATAGCGGTTGAGTTTCGCCATCTGAACTCCAACGGGATTTCTACGTCTACAGAGTTCCACTGGTTAGTCACATCACTTGATACAAAAGTCGTTGATTTCATATCGTCTGTAAACTGTAGGTTGGTATATACTACATTATAGTTGAGTCCAAGACCTAGTCCAAATGCGAGGTTGCGAGATGAATTGATGGGCATATCTCGTATAAATCCAAATGAAAACGTATGTGACAGTTTATTTTGGGTCAGGCCTTCAGGGGTTTCGATCAATAATGGATAGCCAATTGACGCATAAATCTGATCCTCTCTATACAATGAGTCGGCTGGGGATTGTGCAAGTGCAAAACTCGCCACGAGCAAAAGAAGAAAACACTGTTTTTGCATAACTCAAAAATAAAAAAAAGCGCCGATACTGGCGCTTGATGCTGTAATGATCACAATGATCCACTAGTTTAGGTTTTGTGAATAATCCCCAATGCGTGTGGTATAATTGATCTTAAGTGCGTTGACTTTACGTAATTCTTGTTTGATGTCAGAAATGAGACCCATTTTAGTGTCTCCATCAACTTTGAGTGCAGTTGTCAAAACGTTTTGTAGTTCTTGGCGTTTGGATGCTTTTTCAGCCAAGACAAAAGCTGCAACATCTTGAACGGTTGCAAACTTATCATTGAGCTGAATACGCGCTTCTGTTCCAAATTTGTCTTGGTAGCGCATACTTGGCTTTCCTGCATAAATATACATCACACGATCTTTTTTGTCGAGCTTCTGAACCTGGTCTGCAGCGGGTAAGGTGTTTGACACCATCAGGGTATTGTCTCTCATTACGGTTGCTACCATAAAAAAGAATAACAACATAAAAACAATATCTGGCAACGAAGCAGTTGATATCGCTGGGAGGTCTCCTCCTTTTTTCTTTTTAAACTTTGACATCGTTAATTTGTTTTGCTTGGTTCTGCCTCAGAGAGTTTTTGTGGAAACAA
>Ga0213865_10001443_pt1 | contig 15517 bp, 14 predicted proteins | sample PICome_6_FD_160100 | JGI IMG/M metagenome (GOLD analysis project Ga0213865, IMG submission 160100) | Coastal seawater microbial communities near Pivers Island, North Carolina, United States - PICO282 | ecosystem: Environmental > Aquatic > Marine > Coastal | place: USA: North Carolina...
GCAGCGTGGACAATCCTCCTGGCGCGCCGTGAAAGAAGGCGTCTTGGCCCCAAGCGAGCAACTGGGCGTATTGGCTGAAGCCATTGACCGTAACACGTATGCGGTCCTTCACGATGAAGGGCAGGTTTACATCTTCAGGGTCCACGGTAACCTCCACAAAAACATAGAGCGAATCCCCTTCGTCCAAGAACAGGTTGCTTACACTCGCCCCTGGAATACCATCGACATTCATGCGGAACTCACTCTGCACACCGTCTTCCAATGTGATGTCCTCCAGCCGGATCCTTCCCGGACTCTCGTTCACAATGCGCAGGGCTTGAGTCGCGCTCCCGATCGAGGTGAACACGGTGTCAAACCAGAGCGTGTCTTGACTGAATGAAACGCGCGCGTCTGCCCCGAGGTACAGCTTGTCTCCTTGACATCCAGACACAAGGGTCAGCAGGCCAAGCGCACCGGTGAGGAGGGCCAAGGTCCAGCAGGTAGCGCGCCATGAGGAGGGATGACTCGCTGTTGTTTCTCGGGGATGGGGCATGTTGCGAAGCTAAGGCGGTGGCTGCCGTTCATACCTTTAGTCAGGAGGTGAACAATCCAACAACGTCAATGGAAAACGTACAGTATGTCCCTTGGACTTGGGCAGAAGCCCGAGGGCACTTTAAATCGGCGGATCCTGGGCTTCATGTATTGGTCTCTGCCCTGCCAGATCCGAAAGAGACGCCCCAACGGACAGCGTACGAAAGCCTGGCCCGGGCGATCATTGGACAGCAACTCAGCACCAAGGCGGCCGCCACCATTTGGGTGAGGTTTACAGCATTGCATGGCGATGTCCCCTCTCCAGCGGTCGTTTTGGCGACAGGCGCTGAAGTGCACCGCAGCGTAGGCGTCAGTGGTCAGAAGCACGGGTATCTCCAAGATTTGGCCCGGCATTACTTGAACGATCCGGCTGCTTTTGACGATGTGGAGCACCTTTCCGACCCAGACATCATTGCATCTTGGACGCGTGTCAAAGGCTTGGGTGCATGGACTGTGCAAATGCACCTGATGTTTCAATTGCGCCGTCCGGATGTTTTTGCTGTGGATGACTTGGGCGTGCGCCGGGCCATGGAGCGCGCATTCGCCATCCCGGCTGATTCTCCAAAACCGATCTACGCAAAACGGGCCCAATCGTGGGGCCCGTTTCGCACGGCAGCGTGCCGTTTTTTATGGGACAGCCTGAACAATCAGCCCAAGTAGGACTTCAGAATTCGGCTCCGGCTGGTGTGCTTCAAGCGGCGGATGGCCTTTTCCTTGATTTGGCGCACGCGCTCGCGGGTCAAGTCAAAGCGCTCGCCGATCTCTTCAAGGGTGAGCGGGTGTTCTCCGCCCAAGCCGAAGTAGAGGCGCACCACATCGGCCTCACGGCTCGTGAGGGTTTGCAGTGAGCGCTCAATCTCCTTGCGCAAGGATTCGGTGATGAGCACCGTGTCAGGAGAAGGGGTGTCGTTGGTCTGCAACACGTCGTACATCGTGCTGGAGCTGTCGTCACCGTCTTTCAACGGGGCGTCCATCGAAACATGGCGGCCCGCGTTCTTCAAGCTTTGCTTGACTTCGTCGAGGGTCATGTCCAGAACTTCAGCAAGTTCTGCTGGCGTTGGAGGGCGCTCAAATTCTTGCTCGAGGCGCGCAAAGGCCTTGTTGATTTTGTTGATGGAACCAATCTTATTGAGCGGCAAACGCACAATACGGCTCTGCTCAGCCAGCGCCTGGAGGATGCTTTGGCGGATCCACCATACAGCGTAAGAGATGAATTTGAAACCACGGGTCTCGTCGAAACGCTGCGCAGCCTTGATCAGGCCAAGGTTACCCTCGTTGATCAAGTCGGGCAAGGACAGGCCTTGGTTCTGGTATTGCTTGGAGACAGAAACCACAAAACGCAAATTGGCTTTGGTCATCTTTTCCAAAGCGACCTGGTCGCCTTGTTTGATGCGTCGGGCCAATTCCACTTCTTCCTCCGCAGTGATCAGGTCTACACGACCGATTTCCTGCAGGTACTTATCGAGTGAGGCGGTCTCCCTGTTGGTGACCTGTTTCGTGATTTTTAGCTGTCTCATGGGCGCTGCTGTTCGGTGTTTGACGTGAGGTTGGCCATTCCAACCTCACTATCAAACGTAATTTTCGGTCATTCGTTTCACTCTGGCTTCGGAAGAAGCACTTTTCTGCTGAGTTTCAGCTTTCCAGAGCGAGGGTCACGTCCCGTTACCTTGAACTTGACCGTATCCCCTTCGTTGATGACGTCGGTCACCTGGTTGACACGGTGGTGCTCCAATTCAGAGATGTGAAGCAAGCCGTCTTGTCCAGGGATGATCTCCACGAATGCGCCGTAAGGCATGACCGTCTTGACCTGACCTTCATATACCTCTCCTACGTCTACAGTTGGAGGGAATGCGATGGCGCGGATCCGTGCAACGGCGGCGTCGATCTTCTGCTTGTTGTCACCTGAGACCTCCACGAGGCCTTTGCCGTCTGCGTCCTCAATGGAGACATTGGCACCTGTGGTGTCCTGAATCTCATTGATGATTTTACCGCCTGGGCCGATGATGGGGCCAATGGCTTCAGCAGGCACCTCGAAAGAGATGATGCGTGGCGCGTGGTCCTTGTAGTCATCGCGGTGGGTGTCCATGGTCTTCAACATCTCGTTCAAGATGTGGGCGCGGCCCTCCTTGGCTTGGAGCAAGGCTTCGGTCAATTGAGCAAAGGACAAGCCCTTGATCTTGATGTCCATCTGACAAGCTGTGATGCCTTCGGTGGTGCCGGTCACCTTGAAGTCCATGTCGCCGAGGTGGTCCTCGTCACCGAGGATGTCGCTCAAGACAGCGTACTTGCCGGTTTCCTTGTCCGTGATGAGGCCCATGGCAATTCCGCTGACCGGACGCTTGATGGGCACACCGCCGTCCATAAGGGCGAGGGTTCCTGCACACACCGTAGCCATGGAGCTGGAGCCATTGGACTCGAGGATCTCACTGACCAAACGAATGGTGTAGGGGCAATCTTCCACGGCGGGCAACATGGGCTTGATGGCCCGAAGTGCGAGGTTTCCGTGTCCAATCTCCCGGCGGCTTGTTCCACGAATGGGACGGGCCTCTCCAGTGGAGAATGGTGGGAAGTTGTAGTGAAGGAGGAACTTCTCTGTCTTGCGAACGAGGGCGTTGTCGATGAGCTGCTCATCATCCTTGGTGCCCAAGGTGAGTGTGGTCAAGCTCTGCGTCTCGCCCCGGGTGAAGATGGCTGAGCCATGTGGTCCTGGGAGATAGTCCACTTCGCACCAAATGGGGCGAATGTCCTTCGTGCCACGGCCATCCAAACGGATGCCCTCATTCAGCAACAAGTCGCGGATGGCCTTCTTCTGGGTAGCCTTGAAGTAGTCCCGCAGCATGTACTGCTTGTCGGCCTTGTCCTCGTCGCTCATCGTGGCGAGGAAATCCTCTTTGATGGACTTGAAGGTTTGACCGCGTTCCTTTTTGGAACCGGCATTCTTGGCCGCATCGTAGTACTTCTGATAGCAAGCGTCGTGGATGGCCTGCTTGAGGCCCTCGTCCTTCTTTTCGTGCTCGTAATCACGCTTGGGCGAAGATCCCGGCACCTCAGCCGCCATGTCCAACTGGGCTTGGCACTGCTTCTTGATGGCGACGTGGGCCGCTTCAATGGCGCTGACCATCTCTTCTTCAGAGACTTCCATCATCTCGCCTTCCACCATGACAATGCTGTCCATGGACCCTGCGATCATCATATCGATGTCGGCTTCTTCGAGCTGGGCATATGTGGGGTTGATGACGAATTCACCCTTCACGCGGGCCACGCGGACCTCTGAGATGGGGCCGTCAAAAGGGATGTCACTCACCGCCAACGCAGCAGAAGCTGCCAAACCAGCAAGGCTGTCGGGCATGTTCTCCTTGTCCGCAGACATGAGTTGAATCATCACCTGTGTCTCAGCGTGATAGTCTTCGGGGAAGGTGGGGCGCAAGGCGCGGTCCACCAATCGCATGACGAGCACTTCTGTGTCACTCGGACGGGCTTCGCGCTTGAAGAATCCACCTGGGAACCTTCCGGTTGAAGCGTATTTCTCTCGGTAGTCTACCGTGAGAGGGAGAAAGTCAACACCTTCGGAGGCGTCGTTGTTGCTGACCGCGGCGGCGAGCAACATGGTGTCGCCTTGGCGCACGACCACACTTCCGTGGGCTTGCTTGGCGAGTTTACCCGTCTCAATGGTGACGGGGCGACCATCGCCTAAATCGATGGTCTTGGTTACAATGTTCAGTTCCATAAAGGAGTTGTCAAATCGGACATCCGTAATGACCCCAGGGCGTTTCCCCAAGGCTTATCCAGTGATATACGCTGCGACCGGATGCCCATGCCGCAGCGAGGCTGCATTTCTTGAAAGACCGCAGGGGATCAACGACGCAAGCCGAGGTCCTTGACAATGGCGCGGTAACGCTCAATGTCTTTGCGCTTCAGATAGTCGAGCAAGCGGCGACGCTTGCCAACGAGTGTGATGAGAGAACGCTGTGTGTTGGCGTCCTTACGGTTCTGCTTGAGGTGCTCAGTCAAGTGAGCAATCCGGAAGGAGAACATGGCAATTTGCCCTTCGGCACTGCCTGTGTCTTGTGCATTCTTGCCGTACTTGGCGAAGAATTCTTGCTTTTTCTCGGGAGAGAGGTACATGTGGAAATCTCTTGGATGTTCGTTATGCTGCCTGATTTTCAGGGGTGCAAAAGTAGGTTGGGCCGGGCGATTGACCAAGCCTTATGCCAACAGAATCAGTCCATCAGCATGCCGACGAGGTCGGACAGTTCTTGTTGCAATTTCTCGCGGTGGACGATTCGGTCGACGAATCCATGCTCAAGGAGGAACTCTGAGCGCTGGAACCCTGAAGGCAGGTCCTTTCCGATGGTCTCCTTGACCACCCGCGGTCCCGCAAATCCAATGAGGGCATTGGGCTCTGCCAAATGCACGTCACCGAGCATCGCGAAAGAAGCGGTCACACCTCCAGTCGTCGGGTCGGTCAAGATGCAGATGTAAGGCAACCCCGCTTTGGACAGCAGGCTGAGTTTGGCGCTGGTTTTGGCCATTTGCATCAAGGACAAGCCAGCTTCCATCATTCGGGCACCGCCTGATTTGGTAATGCACACAAAGGGCAGGCCGTTCTTGATCGCGTAATCAATGGCGCGGGCGATTTTCTCTCCCACCACGGACCCCATGGATCCCCCGATGAAACCGAAGTCCATGCAGCTGATGACCATGGAACGGCCGGCCACCTCCCCCACTCCTGTGCGGATGGCGTCCTTGAGCCCCGTCTTTTCCATGGAAGAGGCCAGTCGGTCTTCATAGTCTTTGGTGTCCTTGAATCCGAGGGGGTTGGCAGACGTCATCTTGGCCTGCAACTCGCGGAACTTTCCGCCGTCAAACAACAGCTGGAAGTACTCGGCAGAACCGATGCGTTCGTGGTGGTCGCAATGGTTGCACACCCAAAGGTTGCCCTCGTGCTCAGCGCTGGCGATGACGGTCTTGCAAGAAGGGCACTTGTACCAATTGCCCTCGGGGATCTCTTTTTTTTCCGCGGTTTTGGTCGTGATGCCTTCCTTCATCCGACGGAACCATCCGAGCCCGTTGCCCTCGGCATTTTCAGCCTCCTGTGCAGAGGGCTTGGCTTGCTGATCTTTCTCTGCCATAGGACGCAAATTTAGACCACGCTCAGAATGGCAAAGACACCGCGGGATGAATCCGCCAACCGGGACCGTTTATAACCGCCCCTTCGGGCCATTTGACAGGCCTTCCAGCGTCACATCGGAGGAGGAAATACCCAAAATCCAGCCTCACTCCTACCCCGCACGCTATTGCAGTTTGCGACAGGAAAGTGGTCTGGTCAAATTCTACCCTGGCACGCTGCGGGTCGGCACGGGTCATCCAAATGTTGCCCGCATCTGCAAAGACGGCGCACTGCACCCAATCGTTGACGTATTGTCTCACCTCGAGGTTCATTTCAAGCCGGAGGTCACCCCGCACTCTCAGTCCCGCCGCACCAGAACCGCCCGGCCCCAGGCCCAAAGCTTGCCAACCCCTCATGCTGTTGGGACCGCCTACATAAAACTGCTTCTCCAAAGGCACGGCGACCCCATCGATTGAGGATGAAGCTACGCCGATGAAACACCGCCCAAATACGCCGTTTTTGCCACGGGTGATCCAACTGCCCCGAGCATCGATCACCCCGCGCAGGTAGCGCGCCACTTGGACATTGGCCGTCTCCACGAAGAAGCTTGGCATGTTGATGAAGGTTTCTTGCGGCGCATTGGGGTCCAACAAATGGAACAGGTGCCCTGCCCCTTCCAGCTCCATGATGAGGCTCCATCTCCAATGCTTGGACCGTGTGACTTTGGGCTTGAGCCGCCACCTTACTCCCGAGCCCAACAAGGCCCTGGATTCAAAAGAGGAAGTCAAGACGTCAGACCCGATGTCGGCGAGCTCGGCGACAAAATCGTTCTTCAACTTGCTTGAAGTGATCGCCACTTCAAAGGGCCTCAACTCGATGATGGAACCGGTGCTGGGGTTTTCTATGAAGCGCTCAGTCAAGCCCAACTGCACAAAGGTTCTGCTGAATTTGCGGCGCTTCTCATCCCTGAACCCGAGGGAGATCAGGCTTTCGGGTTTGTTTGATCGCGTGAAGCGGTCTGGGCCAAAGGGCATCAGTCGGTCGGTCTGATAAGTGATGCCTGCGCTCAAAATCCGGGAGATGAAATTCTCTGTGTCCTCCTCCTCGATGTTGCCATAAGGCGCCACCACTTCCAAAGCCATGCCGGCATCAAAAGACAGTTGCTCGGCCCGCCGCCTGAAATCTTGGTCGGCCAAGGAGAAGTTCACCTCGCCGCCCAAGCCTTGGTGGGTCGTCGCTGCGCCATTGACGCGCATGACCCGACGTTGCGAAGGGAAGGCATCAATATGCACGTGTAAGGGCGCGTAGGGCGTGCTTTCTGGCTTGATCATGGGGGTGACCGCCACCCGGACATCTTGAATCAAAGGCACCGTGCGCAGGGACTGCCTCATGTCCGCAATGGTCTTGGGGTTGTAGATGCCGCCCTGTTCCAGCCCCAACCTGTGGGCCAATCCTCGGACTTCGCGGCCTTTGGGGAGACGCCACCACAGCCCATCGAAACGGAAGGACTCCATGACTTCCAATTCCACAGGGTGCCATTGGAAACTGATGCTGTCCAATCGGCCCTTGATGTGCGGCAGGGTGTCCCCGAAAACGATGGAAGGCAATATCCGTAACTGCACAGCAGTGCATCCCGATGTCGCACTTTCTGTCGTGTCAATGTCCACCGTCAAGAAGCTGGGGGTCAATCCAAACCAACCCTCGGCTTGCAAATCGCTGGACAATTGCCCCCTCGCCTGGTCGAGGTCGTCAAGGTCGAGTGGGAGCCCCTCATGCCCGCTCCATTCCGATTCGAGCCGGCTGACCAATCCCGATGGCAGCCCGCTCCCTGTCGCTTTCACAGAGGTGGTGCAGCACTTGAGTCGGGTGCCAGGATTCAAGTGCAACCGCAAGGTCACGCGGTGTCCCTCGCGCAGGGTGTCGGTCAAAACCCGCCCGTTCAAAAAGCCCTTGCGCACCATGCGAGACTCCGCCAACAATTGGCTTTGCTCCAAAGCCAGGGCATCAAAAGGTGTCGCTGTGCCGGTGGGAAGTGGGATGCCTGTGGCAAAGGCCTTCTTCCAGCGTCCGTTGACCTGTGACCACGCATGGCGAAAGGGGATGCCCAGCCAGCGCTCGGGGGCCTTCAATGCCAAAGCGCTCTCCAACGTTTCCTGCCACATGTCCTCTGTCAGGGCCTCGCCGGCTGTGCTGTCCAGCTGCCATACCACTTTCCAAACCAATGTGGGGCGCTCTTCTTCAGCGGGCTGATTTTGTCCGAGACCGACAAAAGGCATCCATGCCCATGCAAGGATTGCGAGGCATAAAGCCCATCTTGCGTGGAAACCGGGGACGCGAAACATGCCTACGAAGAACGAGATTCTAGCTGTGCGGGGACTGCGGAACCGCAAATCACGGTCCGAGGAGCGGAAATTCACCGTAGAAGGGCGCAAACTTGTGGAGGAGGCCTTTGCCAGTGGATGGCGCATTCTGGACCTCTATTCTACGGCTGACATTGAAACGCCTGAATCTTGGAATGCCCAGCGCGTGTCCAGCAAGGAGATGGAGCGCATGAGCAATTTCCGCAGTCCACCGGGCCTTTTGGCGGTCATGGAGATGCCCGCTCACGACGCCTCTTCCTCGCATGAAGTTGCGGAAGCCGTTGATGGCGGTTTCACCTTGGCCTTGGATGGGCTTTCGGACCCAGGCAACATGGGCACCATCATCCGCACGGCAGATTGGTTCGGCGTGCGGCGCATCATGGCGACCCGAGGGTCGGTAGACATCTTTAACCCCAAGGTGGTTCAAGCGACAATGGGGGCCATTTTCAGGGTGCCTGTTCAGCTTGTGGACTTGCCGGAGGCGCTCACACATTTGGCCGAAGGCGGAGCCCGCATTCAAGGCCTCGATTTGAATGGCCGCTCGCTGTGGGATGAATCCTCCGTGTCGCCATCCCACCAAGTGGCGGTTTGCGGGAGTGAAAGCCACGGCATTTCGGCGGAAACGAGGGCGGCATGCACCGAATTCATTCACATCCCAGGCGGTGGTCAAACTGAGTCACTCAACGCCTCCATGGCTGCGGGGATTGTGATGGCCGCTTGGCATGCACGGCGCACGCCATGAAGGAAGCGCCTCAGCGCGTGGTGCCTTCACGGTAGACCTCACACATCATGGTGGTCAGCTTGGCCTCGTCCACGGGGCCGATGAACTGTTCAAGCTTTTGGCCCACCTTGGCGATGCGGTCTTTGAATCCTGCAGACAAGCCCGAGTTGTCTCCTCGTGACAAGGCTGTTTCCGCTTCATGGGCCCATTGTCCATGGATGTCCAATGCCACGATGGCATGGTCCACACTGCGGGCAAACGCGGCCCATCCTTCCCTGCTGTTCTCTTGATCGGCGCGCAACGTCGCGCCCTCGGCGATGCGCACCACCCCTTTCCACCCCTCGAGACCGGATTTCATGCTGCGCTCGTCGTCCTTCTTGTCCTTGGTCCCAATCAAGCGCTCCTTGATCAGCAGACCATCACAAGGGTTTACGTCGTATCGGATGGCGATGGGGCGCAGAATATTCGCCAAAGCTTTGGGGCCCAATTCGTCTCCTCCGCGTGCTTTGGCGAGCATTTTGAGGAGGGCCACACTGGTTTCGTCGCGGCCGTCCTTGGCCCTCCCCGGGGCTTGGGCAATCCACACATGACCGCCATTATCGACGATATCCGAGATGGTCTGACTCAAGGAAATGTGTTGTTCCAAAGCGGCGCGGCCAGTCAAGCTGCGGTCGATGAATATCGCCTTGTTCGAAACGAGCAAGGACTTGACCCATGGCAGCCTTGCGAGGTTGCTGCCCAGCACAATGTGGGTGGTCGGCAAACCGGCATCGAATCGGGCAAGGTTGTACAATGCAGGGTCACACACGATGTCTCTGTGTGTTCCAATCCGTATGCCCGGAGCATCCTCAACTTGCAATGTGGCCTCTACGCCACTTGTGGCATGAGCGGCCACCCAGCGTATGAAAGGCACGCACCACCCTTGCTGAACATCAACTGGACTTTCAGGCAGAACGAGGCCTTTATCGTGGAGATATGACCTGATCTTTTGTACCTCAGGAAGCTGGATAAGGGCGCTGTCAGAATCCTGCATGAAGGCGCAAAGGAAAGGCAGGCAGAATGAACCGCGGCGGCAAGTGTCCATGGGTTAATCTTGCAGCATGGATTTTGTGGAACTCAAGGTGACCCGGCAATACCTCGATGCCCTCGAGGACATGGGCATTTCTGAGCCCACAGAAATCCAATGCAAAGCCATCCCCCGAATCCGGGCTGGACAGGATGTGATTGGCATCGCCCAGACGGGAACAGGCAAGACTTTGGCTTTTTTGCTGCCCGTCATGGCCATGCTGTCGCATGCCCAGGGTCAAGGTCCAAGGTGTGTGATTTTGACCCCCGCCAAAGAGTTGGCCTTGCAAATCGCAGATGTTGCGAAGCGGCTGGCCCAGGGAACCGACCTGAGGGTAGAAGTGGTTTATGGAGGCGTGGGACACAAGGCCCAACAAGAACGCATGGAACAAGGCTGTGACCTGGTGGTCGCCACTCCTGGCCGTTTCATGGAACTCTATCTGCGCCATGCCTTCGTCACCCGGAACATCAGTCACCTGGTCCTCGATGAGGCTGACCGAATGATGGACCTCGGGTTTATGCCGCAGTTGCGGAAGCTGCTTGAAATCCTGCCCACAAAGCGTCAAAACCTGCTCTTTTCGGCCACGTACCCTCCCAAGACGGAAGAGATGGCGGGAGAATTCTTGTTGTGGCCCACCCGGGTCGAAGCCTCCCCCCAGTCGACTGTGGTGGAGACCGTGACGCAGAGCGCCTACCGCGCCCCCAACTTCGGTACCAAGCTCAACCTGCTGGTGGCGCTGCTGAAAGGCGAGACTGCTCCGGAACAGGCCCTCATTTTTGTCCGGGAAAAGGACCAGGCCGAGCGCATCGGTCAGGCCATCAATGACCACGTGTCATGGTCCGTGCGCACCCTGCATGCCAACAAGGGCCAGAACAGCCGCATCAACGCCATGGACGAGTTCAAGGCGGGCGAATTGCGTTACTTGGTGGCCACAGACGTCGCCAGCCGGGGCATTGACGTGCCACAATTGGATTTGGTGGTCAACGCCACTGTGCCGAGGGATCCCCACGACTACATCCACAGGATCGGCCGAACGGGACGCGCCAAAAGAAAGGGAAAAGCCATTACCCTTGTGGACCCCAGTGAGAAGGCGGCCTTGCTCAGGGTCGAAGGCTTGCTCGGCATGCCATTGGACTTCAGGCCCGTACCCGAGGGGGTCGACGAAGTGGCCACCCCAAGATGGGAGGCCCAGGCCATGGCCCGCTCGATTGACCGTGAAAAACGCAAGGCAGACCCTGATTTCAAAGGGGCCTTCCATGAAAAGAAGCGGAAGCCGGGCAAGGGCAAATGGGGCCAGCGCGGCAAGTCTTCCAAGCGTTCGGGAAAGCGCCGCTGAAGCCCATTCAGATGGGATGCACGGCCCCGTCCCGCTCCAGCCGATATCCGGCATCATAGCACCACACCTCAGTCCCGCCATCACTGTGGTTCAATACGTGGGTGTGGTAGTCAAACGAAAAGCCTTTTTGCCGGAGCCACTGCAAGGACCCAATGTCGGCCATGGTCGGTGACGCATTGTGCCATTCCCGAAAGGCTTTGAGGATGTCTCGGTTTTGCTGCAGGATCCGGTCCACAGCTCCCCTTTGGTGAGAGGGCTTGTAGCGCGCTGGATCGTGCCTTTGCATGCGTGCAGCGATCCCCGGATACGTGGAGAAGCAGAACTCCGAACAGAAATCGCCTCCGTATGGCTGAGGACGGTCGGCGTGCATCCGGGACTTACATGCCAAGCATTTGGTCATTTTTCGGTTCATCGCTTGCAATCAAACGACCACAGCTCGGAACTCATGGCAAAGCCGTCCGGCATTCGCCGGCGTTCGCCTTTCCTTTGTCTGCGATATGATGGACACAATGACAGTGGGCGTCGTGGGCGCCGGAACCATGGGAAGGGGCATTGCTCAAATTGCTGCCACGGCCGGACATCAGGTCTTGCTCCTTGACCGAGATGAAGCCGTGCTGCAGGAAGCCATGTCTTTTCTGGCGAGAATTCAAGACCGATCGGTGGCCAAGGGACGGTTGTCTCGGGAGGCTTCCGACGCCCTGCTCAACAGGATAAAGACCACCCAAGATGTGGCGGCCTTGGCACCTTGTGGACTGGTGATTGAGGCCATCATCGAACGGGCAGAAATCAAGTCCCAACTCTTCTCCGCTTTGGAGGCCGTTGTGTCGGAGGACGCCATCCTCGCTTCCAACACCTCCTCCCTATCGGTTACTGCGCTGGCCGCTGGCTTGCAGCACCCTGCGCGGTTTTGTGGGCTTCATTTCTTCAATCCCGCCCCCCTGATGGCATTGGTGGAGGTGGTGCCCGCCCTGCAAACCCGAGCGGGTTTGACCGCAGAAATGTCTGTCCTGATGCAGCAATGGGGCAAGCGCCCTGCTTTGGCCAAAGACACGCCGGGATTCATTGTGAATCGGGTGGCGCGTCCGTTTTACGGAGAAGCCATTCGCATCCTCGAGGAAGGCGTTGCAGATGCCGCCACGATCGACTGGGCGATGACCGCTTTGGGCGGATTCAAAATGGGCCCTTTTGCATTGATGGACCTCATAGGCAATGACATCAACTACGCCGTGACGGAAAGCGTTTGGACAGCCTTTCACTACGATCCCCGCTACCGCCCCTCGTTTTCACAGAAACGCAACGTGGACGCCGGTTGGTTCGGGCGGAAGTCCGGCAAAGGGTGGTTTGACCACTCTGAGGGTGCCCCGGTTCCGTCAGTGCGAGAGGACAAGGAATTGGGCCAGATCATCCTGTGGCGGATCCTGGTCATGCTGATCAATGAGGCTGCCGATGCCGTATTCTGGGGCGTGGCCTCTGCCGAAGATGTAGACCGGGCCATGCAGGGCGGGGTCAACTACCCCAAAGGCCTGCTGCAATGGGGCGAAGAAGTGGGCGTAGACCGCTGCGTCAAGGAACTGGATGCGCTGCGGGACTTGTATGGGGAAGACCGTTACAGGTGCAGCCCATACCTGCGTACACGCGCTGCCCAAGGCCGCGGCCTGTTCTAATGGTGTCAGCAGGCTGTACCGAACCCGCCCAACAACTCCAAGATGTCTGAAACGGTCACAGCGCCATCGCCCGTGACGTCGTTCGGGCAGTCCAGGAGGCAGCCAAACTCGGCCAAGACCACAAGAACATCTGACACCGTAACCAGCTGATCACCGGTTACATCAAGGAGGCACGCGAGTTCTTCCGGAGACAGCACCCCATCGCAATTGTTGTCCACACCTGCACTGGTGCCCGGCGCACCGGGAAACACAGTGGCATTGCCATCATCGCAATCACAGACGGTGCTTTCTCCGTCTCCATCCAGGTCAACAATGCCCGCGCAATTCTCAAAAGTCTCTTGGCAATTGGCCAGCACGCAGGCCTGACAATCTGCTGCGCTTCCAAAACCGCACACCAACAAGCAGTTGTCTTGGGCACAAACGCTCTGCTCAGCGAAGCACCCCACACAACCGTCGCTCATGGTGGGAACGGCATTTGAGATGCAATTCGCAAAACACCCGGCAAGGTCTCCCGCAAAAATGCAGTCGAAGCCGCAGGCGAAGATGGCGTCATTGACCAGGTCTCCATCCTCGCATAACAGTACAAAATCCGTGGAATCACATTGGGACTTCAACGTGTTTGACCAACCTGAGAAGAGGACGGCAAGGCCCATGGAAAGGGCCAAACGGCCGCGAAAAAGTGCGCTCATGAAGGCATAACAGCCCGTCTGTACGTCAGGTTCAGCCCAGCAACCCGTGGCCACCTGCATCGATGATGGCATTGGCCTTGGCGATATCCTCTGGGTGTGTCAGGTCCAGAAACTGTCCTGCCATGGAAAGCGCGCGCACCTCGCCACCGGAAGCCATCCATTGCGAAACCGCTACGGGCAATTCCTTCTCATCTCTTACAGGGCTCAGCGGAGCTTTGCGCACGGCCTCCAGGAGCGCGGCGTAAGGCAGTCTGAAGTAGTTCATGCTCACCCTGACCTTACCATCGCTCCAGCGGGCCCCATCGAGTTCTTCAGCACTGGGTTTCTCGGTGATGCCGGTCAATTTTCCTTGTCCATCACGATGGAAGACGGCAAAGGCCAAAACGCGTTCTGGCGGGAGGCCGAGGTGGTCAGGGTCAAATGCCGGGACCGCTGAGGGGTGCTGGAAAAGGGCCCGAAACATGCCCCGAGGGGGCAGGTTGTCACCATTGGCCACCGCCACCGACAAGCCCTCCCATTGGGGGTGTGCAAGCAAGGCAAGTTCCACAGCATGTGCAGTGCCCAATGGCTTGGACCTGCCCTCAGGAATGGACTGCCGCACAAAGGACAGGAGCAAGCCCGGCACGGGATTGTTTTCAAAGTGAGGTGCCGTAACTGTATCGTCCTGGGCTATGACCAAGCAGGCGGCATCGGCCCCTTCCTGCTGGGCTTGCAGGAGAAGGAGTTCAAGGAGGGGCAATTTGGACCGGCCCAACCGGATCATCGCCTTGGGTCTGGATTGGGCCTCTGCCAACAATTCGGGGGGCACTTGGGCCTCCGCCCTCATGCGGCTGCCTTTGCCGGCAGCCATGATGACGACGGGGTTCATGAGGCGCATTGCACACCGTTTTCCATGGAGACGGGCCACGCTCCTGCGGCTCCTGCATGCAGCATGGCATCGCACACCGCTGTGGCTGCAGCGGGAGGCGTCAGCACAAAGGCGCAGCCACCGCCGCCTGATCCATTGATCTTGCCCCCGTATGCGCCGGCGGTGGATGCCGCTGACAACATGCTTTCAATGCGCGGAGTAGAAAGGCCCAAGACGTCGCGCAACACAGCATGATGCTGCGTGAGGCCTTCGCCAAACTCCCGCCCCGCTGCTCGCGCCTTCAACATGACGCGGGCCCAATGGTCTTCCAGGTCTCTATTGGTCTTGGTGCCCTCAAGCAACAACTTCTCATCGCCATCAAAGCCATGCATTTCCTCGTCCAAGAATGGCATGAGCGGCAACCGCGCCTCCTTGCAGCGGCGCAAATGCCCTTGCGTGTCCTTGGGCTGGCCAGAGTCACCGAGCACAAAGGTGCCTTCGGGCAACTGCAATGCCTGCGGACGGCCGTTTCCGAACCGATGGAGCCCGCCGTGCGCGCAGGCGAATTGATCCATGTTTCCACCAGCGCCTTGAAAATGCAAGACTTCATATCGGTGACAGCGCTCGACCACGTCTTCCACGTTGTATCCGCCCCTCAGGATGTGCAGCCAGGCGGCGACCCAGGCCGTCAGCATGGCGGTGGATGAACTGCACCCCGCCCGAATGGGGACCTCGCTGGTGATGGTCACATCCCATCCGTTCGAGGGCTGCCCTTGCCCCTCGCCCATGATTTCTCGCAAAGCGACCCCCATTGGGACAGTGGCCTCTATTGCCGTGGCGTTTTGGAGGTCATACGAGCCCACGTGACCGAGGGCCTCGCTGTGTACTTCGACCATCATGTCATGGCGGGGATTGAAGCGCAGGTGGCACCTCCGGTTCATGGCCATGGCGACCACAGGCAGTCCAAGGTAATCTTGGTGCTCCCCAAACAGGCACAGCCTGCCTGGTGCAGAACTTTGGAAAGCTGCACTCATGGAGCGGATTGCAGTTTCAAAATTCCCAAAACTGAAACGGCCGTCACCCCCAACATCCAGGCGGCTGTATACGTGTCGCCAAACAGAACCGCTCCAGCCCCCAGCAGGGTGCCGTAAACG
>Ga0213865_10001445_pt1 | contig 15495 bp, 12 predicted proteins | sample PICome_6_FD_160100 | JGI IMG/M metagenome (GOLD analysis project Ga0213865, IMG submission 160100) | Coastal seawater microbial communities near Pivers Island, North Carolina, United States - PICO282 | ecosystem: Environmental > Aquatic > Marine > Coastal | place: USA: North Carolina...
CTCCAAATTATATCGCAAGAGTAATTGGTGATAGATATTATACAATTAATAATGATGGTAAGATTACTGAAAATGGTGATTGGGGTAACAACTCTAAATACATTAGAGTACAAGTAGGAGCACAAGGTTCTTACCCTGTTTCAGCAGCACCTTTCGCACACGGGGCATATACTAACCCTGTATTAGCAAGTGATGAAACGATTGTACCGACAGTAACTTATCAAACAACTTCAACATCAAACACAACAGGTAATCCATTTAAATTCTCGGGTATTGATTTAGAAACTACTTTAGTTAAGATTGATAACCACCAATATTTAAATCCAATTCCTGAAGGAGCCGGAGTAGGTTCAAATGTGGCATTTGGATTCGATGGAAATGTAACTGGTGTTGGATTATCATTAGAAATGACAGGTTCTGCAACTGCAGATATGGTTAACAGACAATTTACGATAGGATTCCAAGGTGGATTTGATGGTATGAGTCCGGCAAGAGAAATAGCATTAGGTTCTTCAATCTCTGCGGGTAACTCACAAGGATTTGATTTATCATCAACTTCAGCAGATGGATATGTTGCTTACTCAAGATGTTTAAATGCACTTTCAAACGCAGATGAATGGGATATCAATATGTTAGTAACACCAGGTGTTATCAGAAGATTACACTCAGGAGTTGTAACTAAAGCAACTGATATCGTTGAAGCAAGACAAGATGCATTCTACATCGCAGATTTCGTTGGTGAAAATGATACTATATCACAAGTAACAACACAAGCAAATTCAGTAGATTCTAATTATGTAGGTACTTACTACCCATGGGTTAGAACAATAGATACAAACACAAACAAATTAGTAAGTGTACCACCTTCAGTATTACTACCGGCAGTATATGCAGCTAACGATGCTATCGCAGCAGAGTGGTTTGCACCTGCAGGTTTAAATAGAGGTGGAATTGTAGGAGCAGCAAGTGTAGTAAACAGATTAACACACTCTGAAAGAGATACTTTATACGAAAACAAAGTAAACCCAATCGCAACTTTCCCTGGTCAAGGTATCGTGGCATTTGGACAAAAAACTCTTCAAGATAAGGCATCTGCACTTGATAGAATTAACGTAAGAAGATTGTTGATTACTGTTAAGAAGTTTATCGCATCTACTTCAAGATTCTTAGTGTTCGAACAAAACACGGCAACTACAAGAGCAAGATTCATCAATACGGTTCAACCTTATTTAGAAGGAATCCAACAAAGACAAGGGTTATACGCATTTAAAGTAGTTATGGATGAGACTAACAACACTCCTGATGTTGTGGATAGAAACATTTTAGCAGGGCAGATTTTCTTACAACCAGCTAAAACGGCAGAATTCATTGTAATTGATTTCAACATTCTACCAACAGGAGCAGCGTTCTCGGCATAACTTTTGAAAAAAGTAAAAAGTAATATTTATTAATATAAATTAGGAGATAAAATGGCAGAAGTATTAGAATTCGACCAAATGTTCTACACCAACTTCGAACCGAAGATGAAGAACAGGTATATCATGGAGATTGATGGTATTCAATCTTACTTGATAAAAGCTGCAAATAGACCCTCAATTAACTTTGAAACGATTACTCTTGACCACATTAACATCAAGAGAAAACTTCAAGGAAAGGGTGAATGGCAATCATTAGGTATAACATTGTATGACCCAATCGTACCATCAGGAGCACAACAAGTGATGGAATGGATTAGATTAGGACATGAATCAATCACAGGTAGAAGAGGATACGCAGACTTCTATAAGAAAGATATTGATTTCTATATGTTAGGACCAGTTGGTGATAAAATTGAACAATGGAAATTAAAAGGTGCGTTTATTGAATCAGCAGAATTTGGTGATTTATCATTTGATTCAAATGACCCTGCTGAAATCACATTAACGTTACAATACGATTACGCAATACTCGAATTCTAAAATAAATTATAAATCCGCTACCACAAGGATTAGAGGGATTCTCTTAGTGAGAATTCCTCTTTTTTTTTAATTTTTTTGGTTCTATATATTTATATACAAATTAACAAACTAAGTTATGAGTCAATACGATTTTCCAACACAAGTGATATCTCTACCATCAGAAGGTAGATGTTATCCAAAGGATAATCCACTTTCATCAGGTCAATTAGAAATCAAATATATGACCGCAAAAGAAGAGGAAATCCTATCTTCACAAAACCTTATTAAAAAAGGTGTGGTATTAGATAAACTATTTGAATCAATCATTATAGATTCTTCGATAAATCCTGATGATATTATATTAGGAGATAAAAACGCAATCATGTTAGCAACTCGTATTTTAGGATACGGACCAGAATATCAGATTGAAATGGAAGATACTTATGGTGATAAACAAAAGATTGAAGTAGATTTAGGTAAAGTACAGACAAAAGATATAGATTTAGATGTATTAAATGAATCTAATACCTATAAATTTACTACTCCAACAGGTAAAAATGAAATTGAATTTAAACTTTTAACTCATGGTGATGAAAAGGCAATTGATGCTGATGTTAAGGCAATGAGAAAATTTAATAAAGGTGGAGTATCATCTGAATTAACAACGAGATATAGATATATTATCAAATCAGTAGATGGTAAGGATGATACCAAATCAATTACAGATTTTATTAACAACAGGTTCCTCGCAAGAGATACACGAGCATTCAGAGATTATATCGCATCTATCTCACCAGATGTGAATATGGAGTTCGAGTATGAGAATCCTGAAACGGGAGAGAAGGAGGAGCGCCCGATTCCGATGGGCGTAGGGTTTTTTTGGCCTTCCACTTAACTATTCTCAACTCCTACATACACAAATTTTTGAGTTGTGTTATTATGGAAATGGGTTTACTCAGGAGGGGGTTTATAGGTTACCTGTACACCTTAGAAGGTTCTACTACAAACAATTAGTGGATGCTAAGAAAAAAGAGAAAGAGCAAATAGAAAACTCTAAAAAGAAAAACTCGAAAGTGAGGGTTAGGAAATAATCCTCACTTTTTTTGTGTCTTATATTTATAGATGATAACATATACTCAATAAAAATATGAAACTTACTGAAAATCAAAAAAATAGATTAATAGAGGTAATTGCTAAAAAAAATCAAGTTAGTGAAGATTTTGTAGGAAAACTGTTTAAGTATATTGCAGCAAAAAAACTTGCAAAAGACCCCGAAATTAAAAAACAATTTGCTAAATTAGATAAGGTAACTAAAGATATGAAAGATTTAGTAGATAGTAATATAAAAAGTGGAAAATTAAAGGATACTCCCGAATTAAGAAAGTTACAGAAATCTTTGGGAATTGATTAAAATAATATTTTAATAATATATGGCATTTGACCCGAAAGAGGAGGCAAGACTCCAAAAAGAAAAATTACAAATTCAGAAAGAATATAATGAGGCATTAAAAATGTCTCAATCCATTTCTGGTCAGATAAATGATGCTATAAGTTCTCAAATAGATTATAGAACTAAAATTGGTAAAAAGGTAAAGGAATATCATAAAGATTTAAAATCTTCAATATCAGAATTAAGTACATCAGAAGATGTAGCAAAAAAACTTGTAGAGATTGAGGCAGAAAAGGTTAGAATATCTAAATCATATGTTGGTGCTAATAAGGCACAGGGTGATGCTATGTTAGCAGCCTTAATACCTGCAGAAGCTGGATTAAAAATAGAACAAGAACGTTTAATTGCGATTGAAAAAGTTAGAGATGGTATTGATGGATTGGCAGAGAAAGCATCAGGTGCATTAGATGGATTGTTAGATAAGGGTGGTCAAATACCTGTAATTGGTGGATTATTTAAATCAATGATGGAAGGTCCTGTTTCAAAAATGAAAGATGGTATTGCAAATGCTGGTAAAACTTTTGTAACTGATTTTGCAGGAAATCTTAGAGGAGGGATGGGTGGATTCCAAGCTCTTCAAGCCGCAGGTGGTAAAGCTTTCGGAGTATTAAAAGCAGCAATCAATCCCGTAACACTTGGTATCTTAGCAATTGGGGCTGGTATCATGATGGCTATTGGAAGATTTAACGCAATCCAAGATGCAGCAAAGAAATTTAGAGAAGAAACGGGATTACTTAATTCACAAACTCAAGGATTAGTAAAAAATATTACCAGTGTATCGAGAGATATGGCAGGTCTTGGTGTTAGTGCAGCTGATGTAGCAAATGCTGCAAGTGTATTTACTAAAGAATTTGATAACTTGGCACAACCATCCAAAGGTGTACTTACTTCGGTAGTAGCAATGGAAAAGAGTTTTGGTGTAAGTGCAGAAAATCAAGCAAAGGTAAACGAACAATTCCAAAGAATGGCAGGTGTATCAGCAGAAACTGCACAATCAATGATACAAACCACTGTTCAAGCTGCTAAACTTGCAGGAGTTGCTCCTTCTCAAGTAATGGCAGATATTGCAGAGAATTCTGAAGCATCTTATAAATTCTTTAATGGTTCTCCTGAAGCACTTGCCAAAGCAGCAGTAGAAGCAGCTAAACTTGGTACTTCGATTACTCAAGCAGCATCTACGGCTGATAAACTTCTTGATTTTGAAAGTTCAATTAACGCAGAACTTAACGCATCTGCAATGTTGGGTACTAATATAAACTTTAATAAAGCAAGACAATTAGCTGCAAATAAAGATATTATAGGTGCTCAAAAGGCAGTAGTAGATGAAGTATCTAAATTAGGAGATTTAACTAAATTATCAGTATTTGAACAGGAAGCACTTGCAGAGGCAGCAGGAATGCCGATAGGAGATTTAATTAAACAACAACAAATACGAGAAAATCTTGGCGATTTAGAAGATGAACAATTAGCAGCTGCCAATAAATTGATTGCAGCAGGAATGGAGGCTAAAGATATTACAAGTGAACAACTTAATCAAGAAGCACAAAGATTAGCACAACAAAATGAAATGCAATCTCAGAATGAAAAGTTAAAAAATAGTTTAGCCGGATTAGGTGCTGGATTTGCAGATGTGTTTATGCCAGTAATTAATTTTGTAATGCCGTTAATCAATGATTTAATTGATATGGTTAGTTCAGTATTAATGCCGGTATTTAAAATACTTGGTGCAGTATTCAAAGTTACTTTTGGTATTTTAAGTGCAGTAATTCAACCTATATTTGCAGTATTTAAGGCACTTGTAGCCGCAGTAGCAGAACCATTTGACCGTATAGGTGATGCACTTCAACCTCTTGGGGATAAATTTGCAGAGTTAAAAGATAAGATAATGCCATACCTCGAACCAATAATTGGTATAATTAGTAGTATTGGTAATATTATTGGAAATATTGTAGGTGGTGCAGTAGGATTACTCATAGATGGTCTTATGTTCCTATTTGATACTGCATTTAGTATTTTCTCAAGTATTGCAGGATTTATTAACACCTACTTAATAGAACCAATCATGTCATTTGTAAATGGTATTGGAAACGTACTCGGTTCAATTGGTAGTTTCTTTGGATTAGGAGGGGATAGTGCAACTGAAGCAGCAACTCAAAGTGCAGGACCAACTGAAACTGCAGTAGCTGCAGTTGGACCCGATGTTGCTATGGCATCTGGTGGTATCGTAAAAGGACCAACTAATGCATTAATCGGAGAAGCAGGACCTGAAGCAGTTTTACCTTTAAATGAAATGTATGCTAAGTTTGATGAAATGATAGCTGCATTCAGAGAAACTAAAGATGTTTATATGGATGGTAAGAAAGTTACTTCGGGAGTAAATAGAGTTGTAGATAACGCAGGAGGAAATACATACTCATTAGGATAATAGATTATGCCAAGTATATTAGAATTATTTAAAACCAAAGAATTACCCTTACAAGGTGGACAGACTGCCGAAGCCGCATATGCTATTCGTAATTCAAAAGATATTAGTATCAACGTAGCAGACCCTCTTGTAAATAACACAGGTATTTTATTAGCAAAGGGAGCAAGAAAACTTTTAGGTATTAAAGGTAGTGAGAGTTTATTAGAGCAAGAAACAACTGGTGTAAGAATTATCCGTTCAGGAGCAATACCTGTAATTTATGGTACTGAATTACCTCGAATTACTTTACGAACAACTTCTACATTAGAATCCATGAGAGCATCAACTGTTGGTGAACTTTCGGATAATGGTTCTTTAGGTGGTAAGATACTAAATGCAGCTGATAGTGTAAAATCAGCACTTGGATTAGGTACTCCAATTACACCAACATACACGGTAGGACAATTAGTTGGAAATTCTGATATCAATCTTAAAGAAACTCAGGATAGGATGATTGATTTACAAACAATTAAATCATCAGCAACAGGATTACCTGCATCTAAATTTCTTGGAGAGTTGGGTGGATTATTACAAGGTGGTAATTTAAAAACAGTAGCAAGAGGATTAATTGGAGCAGGATTACGAGCAGGAAAAGATAAGTTAAGAGAAAAATTATTTGGTGATGGAAGTAGAAAAAAACCTTTGCCACCTTCATATGAAGATGGTAAACCTGTATTACCAAATTCAACAACTACATTCAAAGATGGTTCGGTTAATTGGTTATCACCATCTATCAGATATGGTTCAGATTCTCAAATAGAACCAGGTAGAGAACCGAAAGAGGGTGTTATTGATAAAAAAGGTTCAACATACTCAAACCTCCTTAATATCAATCCAAATGCAGACCCTGGTGAAAGATTTGATTTAAGTGAAAAACAAGTAATTTCATTGGGATATTTACCTGATGATAATGAAACTAAATTACATCCATTCTTTAGTGGTAAATTTGCATTTAGACAACCTAACTTTACTGAAGGACAAATAAATGTAAACAATGTAGTAGATACTGAGGGTAATTTACAGGTCAATAATGATGGATTATCTAATTCGCAAGTATTTGTAGGAGAAGGTGAATTAGAAAACGAAGATGAAAGTTTAATCATACAAGATATACGAGAAAACTCAAATGATAAGATTGAGTTATCTATTGATAGACAACGATTTAGTGCAGAACCTAATAGAGCACCAAAGTTTTCACAAAAAATAACTCGTAGAGATTATAATACCGATGAATTTATTGATAACAAATATTTCTTTAATAGTGTAGGCGATTCGATTAATGCAACTGGTGTTTATGAAGGTGATAATGAACAACTTGATATTCAAGATTTTATTACTCTGAAATTTAAATCAATACCATTAAATAAATCAATAAACTTTAGGTCAACCATTACAGGATTAACGGAAACATTTTCTCCATCTTGGGATAGTTCTAAATTTATAGGTAATCCATTTAGTTTCTATACTTATACTTCAATTGAAAGGCAGGTAACATTTAATTTTACTACTTTCTCAATGAACGCACAAGAACATAAAGTAATGTGGGATAAATTAAATTTTCTACAATCTTTGGTATATCCACAAGGATATTATCCAACAAGTGCAGTAAAAGCACCTCTTATAGAACTTACCCTTGGTAGTATGTATAAAAATAAAGTTTCATTTATTGAAAGTTTAACTTTTTCTGTGGATGATAATACTCCATGGCAAATTTCAGATACACAAGATTGGGTTTCAAATGTAGATACTGCAACAGGTGTTAGAAGTATTAGTACTAATCCTGAAGATATGAGTAATTATAAATTACCACAACTTGTAAATGTTTCTGTTGGTTTACAATTCTTAGAAAGTAGAAGTACAACTGAAGGAAGAAAACTATATTCATTTAATCCACAAACAAGTTAATAAATGGCAAGTAGATACGAAAATAATCAAACAAAAAAACTCACAGATGGTAGAACCGTTTATCGTTCGAGAGTTTATCCTGAGATTCCTCTTAGGGATGATGATATTTATGTGGCATCTGAAACAGGTGATAGATTAGATACACTTGCTTACCAATACTATAATGATGCATCTCTTTGGTGGATAATCGCATCAGCAAATAATATTCACAATGCACCATTTGGTTTGGAGGATGGTACAATCTTAAGAATACCACAAAATTATATTGAAATCCTATCAAACTTTTAATGATTAGTTATGCAAACATTTCCAAATTTTTCAAATGTAAAGGGATACATTAAAAGTGAACTCGATAAACGAGTAGATAATCCAAATTATCTTTCTTCACTTAACGTATGGGTACGTGTAGCATCTGGTGTAGGAGATGGATTGATTTTAATGTCAAACCCCGATTACAAACTTTTATCAGCAGCAGGAGATGATGCATCAATTTATGGTAATGATAAAACATCAGGTGTAATTGGAAAAACATGGGGAGGTGGTGCAGTTTACGCATCATCAGGACAAGGATATCGTCCTATACCAACTATTGAAGGGTTTGAAGTATCTGAAGGAGCAGGTGGATTATCAAGAGAAGCATCTTTTTCAATAACTTGTTATACAGAAGAACAAATGCAAAAAGTTTCCGAATATTTTATGCAACCTGGCTATACTGTTTTTCTTGAATGGGGTTGGAGTACCGTAGATGCGTATCGAGGTTGGCAAAGTACATTATCAGTAAATGAAGTTGCTAAATATCAATCATTCAATGAAACTACTTCACGAAGAGAATCTACCAACGGACATTATGATAACTACTTTGGATTTATTACAGGTGGTGATATTTCAATTGATGGAGATAAATGGACAATAAATGTAAATTGTAAAGGATATGGTGAATTACCATCATCATATCTTTCAAATGAAAGTGGCACTCATAACAAAGATGTTAGTACTGCTAAAGAATTTAAACCTAAGGATATTGAAAGTTTACAAGATGTTGGTAAAGCAAGATTCATGAAAATGTATAATTTATTACCTTCAAGTAAAAAAGTAGCATCGGTAAAGAATTTAGTAGATAACCCAAGTATTGCTAATCCTGTAAATTTTTTAGGGTTTGAAGATGATATTGCAGAAGAAATTAATAAACATACTGATGGTAAATGGTTAGGATTAAAAAAAGATACAGGTCAATTTGGTGATTTAGAAGTAGCATTTCCTCGAGGTACTAAATTAGTAACTGAAGATAAATTTATTCGATTTGGTACATTAGTTGATATTATGAATAATGCTATCAATACTACTATTAAACTTGGTGATAAGGAAATGAAGGTGGAAATTAACACTAAAAATGTTCCTATAAGTGCTTTCAAATATATGTTTAGTACCAAATCTAGTGTTCTTTTTATTCCAAACAAAAATGCCCCAAAATTTTCAACAAAACAAATTGTAGAGGGAAAATCAATTCAAGATACTATTACAAAAACTGCATCGGGTGAAATTATTTTTGGAGCAGCAAATATTCAAGATAATTCTGTAACATTTGATGGAAGTTCAACAATTATATTTCCAAATTCTGGTAATTTAAATTACAACCCCGCAGATGGAGCAGAAATTGTAAAAAAATCACCAAACCAATGGGGATTTTTAGATGACCTTTATGTAAATTTTGAGTTTGTTAAGAAAAAGTTAGATGATGATAACATACTATTAAAAGATGCTCTATATGAAATCCTAAATGGTATGTCTTCAGCAGTAAATGGATTTTGGGATTTTCAAATTGTAGAAAAAGAAGGAGCAGAATCCGGTATTAGTCAATTGAGAGTTCAAGATTTTAATTTTGTACCACAATGGCAACGAATACCTTCATTTAATGTAACTCTTGTAGGTACTAATTCCGTATTTAAAAACACAGCATTTTCAGTACAAGTATCTGACCAAAAAATGAATCAAGTAATTGCAGAAAGAAATAACGCATCTATTAATAGTGATTTGAAACCAATAGGTTCTTTTTCTGAAAATCCTATTAAAGATAAAGTATTACTTGCCATAAACGATACATCAACAGCTGAAGCAACTCCAGGACCATCTGGTGGTGGTGCCGATGATGCAGAAACAAAAGGTGAAACTTTGGAACTATTCTTAAATAAGATTACTCTTTTACCAAAAGCAAAATATGTAACCAACGATACAATTGAGTTAAAAGATATTTATGATGCTTGTTATTTTGCATCATTTGATGATAAAACAGTATTTTCATTATTAAAAGCAACTGATAACAAGACAAGAAAAGAACCATCACCACTTTTACCTATTGATTTTACATTTACTATTAATGGTATAAGTGGATTTAGAAGAGGAGATTTGTTTACAGTAAAAGGATTACCTAAAAAATTTGATGGATATTTTCAGGTTAAAGAAATAAAACACTCAATTCAGGGCATGGATTGGGAAACTGAAGTAGTAGGAGGATATAGAGCAAAATAATGATAGATAGATATAATGAAATAACATCAAAGGATGATAATTTTAATCCTATAAGAAGAAAACCTTTTATTCCCAATCCAAAAGAGGGGGATTATAAGAGAGGTTATATTGTCCGTTATTTTGTACATTCGGTCAATAACCAATCTACTCCTATCTTTGAAGTAAATAAACAAGGGTATCTTAAATACTCGATTAATTCTTTCTACACTACCGTAACATTAGATTGGAGATTAACAGGTAGTAATGATGTTATTAAAAAATCAAATAGAGAATCTGTAAGAATTGCTTCCCAAACTATTCCAAAGATTTCATTGTACTTACCAAACCTTTTGCAATTTCATCAAAAATAATTTGGATATTCCAAATAATTTTCTTATATTTGTTGGATGATTGTAGTAGAGTCAAACAAAGAGAAAGAAGAATTCTTACAACGATGGAATAATGAGTCATCGATTGTAATTCCTATATGGTCTGATTTGGATAAACATCCAATGAACAATGAACTATCTTTTTTATTCGTAAGGGTGGGAAAAACTGACTTTATTCTCATATATAATCATATTGATGGTAAATCCCATCATTTAGACCTCTCAACCTCTACACAACCAAAGTGGGTATGGAACAAGAAAGGTTTATTACAAATGGATACAAAGATACAAAATATTTTTGATATATCCAACTACACCTTTTTTAGTAAGAATTACTTATTAGATTTCAAACCCGAAGAACAACCTTTTATTTCACATTACAATCGTTTGGGTATTCGTAATGATTTGGGAAAGATTGCACCTCTTATGAAATGGAGTGAGTATCTCAAAACAATTGTTGATAAACTTAATCTTCCTACACCATCTCCTTCTTGGATGGATGATACGATGATTCCCCTTCTCTCAGATATCGAACGATTAGGCATCGAGGTCGATAGGGAAAAATTTTTAGATAGATTCCCTCACTCTAACAAACATTTAAAGGGTAATCGAATCTACACCGAGTATAACCCCTATACCATTACCTCTCGTCCCTCCAATCGTCATGGTGGTATCAACTTCGGTGCATTGAATAAAAAGGATGGTACACGAGAGGTATTTGTTCCTAAACCCAACCACATTTATCTTCAATTCGATTTCGATGCATACCACCCACGAATCATTGGTAAAATGGTTCACTATCCATTACCCGAAACCTCGGTTCACCAATGGTTGGCAGACCAATATGGATGTGGGTACGATGAAGGTAAGGGAATCACCTTCCAAATTCTTTATGGTGGTGTCCCCGATGAATTCACCGAAATCCCGTACTATAATAAGGTAAAGGTATTCATAGATGAATTATGGGATAAAGTGCAGCAGAAAGGATATTTGAGTACTTTAAATCGTAATATTCCCGTTTCATCTATCGAAGACCCGAATCCACAAAAGGTTTTTAACTATTTACTACAAGCAACTGAAACTGAGTTAAATATTGAAGTAATGAAGAGGTTAGCCGATAAAGGGTTGAAACTACCCATTTTGTACACGTATGATTCTTTCTTATTTGAATACGGGGTAGATGAAGATACAAGTAGGGCAAAGGAAATTAAAGAAACCTTGGAATCTCTTGGGTTTCCTGTAAAAGCAGATTGGGGTTCGGATTACTCAAAAGTTTAATATTTATAGTGAGAACTAATTTTTATACATGGTGTATTTTAAACAATTTATAAGTGATATAATAACCGAAGTTTCGTATCGTACAAACGAAGGTACAGTAAACTTTGAAAATCCCGACCATATTAGTATCTTATCTGAGATATTAGATGAGATGGGATTAAGTGATATAAAAAATGAATTATTTAACAATCTATTTGAAGAAGAAAAGAGATTTTCTAATCCTATATTAAATAGAAAAGTTAGATACAGAGATGAAGATGGTGAAGAAAAAGAGGGAATCGTTGGTAACTTATTAAGAAAAGGAGAAGAATTCCCTGGTAGAGAAGCTGCCGAAAAATTAGTACCTAAAGAGGGTACACCTCAACGAGATAAGTTAAACGCAGAATTAGGAAGTGAAAAGGGTGGTAAAACAACTCCTCCTCCTAAAGAAGATGATAACGATAAAGAATCCGAAGATACTAAAGAAAAAGAATCAAACGAACAACCATCGGGTGCAAGTGTAAATGTATTTGATGATGATTATAAAGAAGATTTACCCGATGGAGACCCCGCTTCTCAAGAAGAAATTGATGAATTATTGGAAGAATTCTTCGCAGAAGATGAGGGGTTATTAATAGAGGCAAGTTATTTAGATACTAAATACAAACCTGGTCATCAAATAATCTTTAATAAAGAAAATCCACCAAAGTGGGCACCAAAACTTCAAAATGGTGATGTACTTACAATTATAGATGATGATGAATCTATCGTAACTTATGGTGATGGAGAGTTTGTAAAAACATTACAATTACCTGATGGTAAAAAAGTAAGAATTGCATCTTCAAGAAGAGATGGTGGTAATGCAAATTTATTTATCCATTCTAAAAAAGGTGGAGCAACTCCAAGTGGAGAAGATTGGGAAGCATTAATTATTTGTGCATATAATGGTATTGATGAATCATCAGATGAGTGGAAACGAGCACAGGTATTCTGGCCAAACTATGGTGAAGATGCTAAAAACATAGCAAAATCTTTTAGAGGAATTATTAAATCAGGTGCGTTATCACAACTTGGTTCATCAACTGCAGCATTAAACTCAGATTGGGGTGGTTCAAATAAAACTCCTAAAACGGATATTCTTGGAGATAAGAATGAAAAAATTTCTTTAAAGAAGGCAGGTGGTTCACAATTAATGAGTGGTGGTAAAGAAGAGGCACTTGCAACATTTGATGCGGCTATGAAAATGGTTGGAGCAAATAAACCAAAAATGTTAAAATCATTTTTGGATAATCTTGAAACAAAGATGGGTAGAATGAGTGAAAATGGAACTATCACTGCTTTACAGAAACTTCGTGATAGTGGTGAGAAGTTAACACCCGAACAAGAAAAAACTATTGCAGAAATGGAACAACTCCAATTAAATGCAAAGGAAATAAATAAAGATATGGAAACTATCTTTAAAGACATTTATTTCAAAAGTTGTTTTTGTTTTGAAGCTGCAACAGGTACTAACAAATTTGCTGATAAAAATGCAATTGCAAATAAACTTATTGAGTTTGATACGAGTGGAAAAATAACGGCTCATATGCCAATGAATCAAATTGATGATGCAAGAACACTTGCTAAACAAAATTCATTTTACGTATCTTTTAAAACAGGGGGTACAAATTCAAAACCTTATTTAGCATTAAGAACTAAAAAAGTTCCAAAATCTAAATTAGTGGAAAGTTCATTTAGAGATATTATACATGAAGAATTTTCTAAGTTTAGTTTTGGAGAACAATTGTTAAGTGAAGGTGATATCAGACAACTAAATGAATTTCAAATCTTTAACAAATTGGTAAGAGGAGTTAAGAACGTTTCAAATCGAGTAAAAAATCAAGTAAAACAAATATTGAACAATATTTTAAAAAGAACTAAAGAGGCAATTAATTTTATAAAATCACTTGGAAGTAAAATGTTCCAAGCAATAATGAATTTCCTCGGTTTTAGTGTACAAAACGTATCCATATCATCTTCAGGACCGTTTAAATTACAATAGACATCCTTAAAATATTATTTTATATTTATATGTGAACAAAAAGAACATATATGAATACACAGTTATTATGTACCTTTACAACAAAGGATAGGTTACAAAAGACTCTTCAAGATATTCGTGAGGTATATGTGATAGTGTATAACTACATTTACGTACTTCAGGATAAATCAAACTTGGATGAACTTTTTGTCACTTATAATATTAATACGGAATATAAACCCCAACAACCTTTAGAGGATACCATTTTGATTCATCGTAAAAAAGAATCAAATACTCTATATACAATCAATGCTTTAAACCAATTGGTAAAAGAAGAAAATAACGGTGTATTGGATAAATCATTTGTAATTGATTGGCAAAAATTTAGAAACTCAATTATTCTTACTAATACTGAAGGTACAAAAAGAATTCAGACTCGTATCTTTGAGGTTATCGAATTTAATCAAAAATAAAAAACAAAACATATGCTATTAAAAGTAGGTTCAAGAGGTGAAAACGTAAAAGCAGTTCAAGAATTTTTAGGATTAGCTGCTGATGGGATATTTGGAAAAGGTACGGAACAAGCCGTAAAAGATTTTCAATCCTTAAATGGATTAGATGCCGATGGTTTAGTTGGTAAAGGAACATGGGCAGCAATGGGATTAAACGATACTGATGCAACAGGTCAAGAAGAATCAGATAAACCTGATATCTATTCTAAAAATCAAGTTGAAAAGTTAGGATTAAATTATGTAGAATATTTTTTACCTGAAGATGAATACAAACATGGACCGGTAAAATATGAATACGCATTTTTACATCATACTGCTGGATGGCACAATCCTTACAAGTGTATAGAGTATTGGGATAGAGATGGTGGAACTATTGCAACTGAGTGGGTAATGGGTGGACCATCGGTAAAAGGAAATGATGATAAATTCGATGGTGATTTAGTTCAATGTTTTCCTGAAGGTAATTACGCATGGCATTTAGGTAAGAATGGTTCACAACATATGCATGTACATTCAGTAGGAATTGAGATTTGTAACTTTGGATATGTAGTAGATGGAAAAACATATGCTGGTACTCAAGTAGCAGATTCACAAATTGTAACTTTAGATAAAGAATTTAGAGGACACAAAACTTGGCATAGATATTCTGATAGGCAAATTCAACAATTAGAAAAATGGTTGAAGTTTATTGGTGAAAGAGATGGTATAGATATTACTGCTGGTTTACCCGCATTAGTTAAAGAGAAAGGTGCTGATGCATTCGAATTTAATGAAGATGCATATTATGGTAAAGTAAAGGGTGTTTGGACACATACCAACACTCGTAAAGATAAATTTGATTTATTCCCACAACAAGAGTTGTTGGATATGTTAGTTAGTTTATAGTATTATGGCAGTTGTATATTGTAGAGTAGTAAATACAGCGTTAGAAGGAGAACCTTCTCATAGGGCACTTCAAATTCAAGATACTCTTGAAATAATTGAATTTGAATCAATTACTCAAAAAAGGTATGATAGTGACCCAACTAATATTATAGTAACTGATATTTTAGAAGA
>Ga0213865_10001447_pt1 | contig 15487 bp, 9 predicted proteins | sample PICome_6_FD_160100 | JGI IMG/M metagenome (GOLD analysis project Ga0213865, IMG submission 160100) | Coastal seawater microbial communities near Pivers Island, North Carolina, United States - PICO282 | ecosystem: Environmental > Aquatic > Marine > Coastal | place: USA: North Carolina | collected...
CGTCACCTGCGCGACCGTGATAGCTCCATCAGCGTTACGAGCTACAGCGAAAGCGTCGGCCCGGTACGGGATACCGGTGCCTAGCGCCATACTGAACTGGGGCAGGGCGGCCTGCGCGGGCACCAGCGGAACAGTGGCGCTGACTAGCGTAAAGGCCCCAGGATCAAGGCCGAGCGCTGCCGGGGAGGGGCCAGCATTCCCATCACCCGCTCCCAGTCGAGCTACCACAACCTCACTATCGCCTGCACCGACGGGTACTAGAGCTGTGATAGTGTGCGTGTTGTCAATCGGGCTGACCGTGTACGGCTCGTTCGGGTCCTCTACAAGAGTCAGTGTCAGGGCGCCCGGACCTGCGGCAGGCTGCGTGTACGTGACGGTAAAGCTAGCGACCGATACGCCCGTGTCAAGGAACAGGCGATCCGAGGTAAGACCGTTGACCTGGAAGCCGGCGTCACCTGCCGAGGTTACGCGAACAGACACAGGCTGCTGACTGTTGTTCCGAGAAACTTGAACAGTAACGGTCTGACCTGTTTGGATAGAGCTGCTGCCCGTAACAAAACGAACCTCAGAGGGCTCAAACGTCGGGTACTCGAGGATGAACGGGATCTGCTGAGACTCAGTAGTTCCGCCAGAGGCGTTTGCTACCAGCAGGCCCACCTGGCTGGGCTCGTCGTACAGGGCCGCTTCGGCCTCGTTAATCACGAGTCCAATTTGAGTAGAGAACTGCGTAGTGTTTGCGGGGATCACCACCGGATCACTTGAAGCAAGACGCAGTCGAGACGGGCCGGGGAAGGTCGTCGGAGCTGTTGCCTCAGGGTCGGGCTGAAGACTAAGGGTTACCGTTGTAGGTTCCGCACTTGGAATTCCGGTGTTGGTCAGAGTTACCGGGAAAGTGGTTGTAGACTGCTCAGGCGCGGCCTCCAGAATAAGGGGCGTGGAGCTCTCTCCTGAGGAAAGCCCAGAGTGGGTAAGTCGAATACCAGCGATGTCTGCTCCACTGAGCCTGATCTGGTAGTCGATCTCGGCCATCGCGGGAGAGGTGTTGTACCAGTTTTCGTAGGCTACGTCCTTGGCATAATAAGCCGCCAGGATACGGTTTTTGATGGCGAACCTCTCCTCCGGATCAACGATCGAGTTAATCAAGGAGCGCTGTGCCGCCGTTCCCCCAGTAAGGAGTTGACCAGAAGCGTCGTAGGTCAGCAGCGGCGAACTCTCCTCGGTTTCGTAGCCCAGGCCTGTACGCAGGTAAGAGTTACGGAGGTAGGGGCTAAGCAGGCCGTCCGGGTCGGAAGTAGTGCTCAGCCGGCGAGTACTGTAGTGCGCCGCAATCCAGGCCAGGTTAGCCCAGTCCGAGGATACCTTCGGCAGGAAGGCACCCGTAACGGCAGGAAGACGGTTAGCCGACTGACCATCACGAGCGCCGCTCCTGTCCGCGGGCGTGTTTGTGTTGTACGGAATGTCCGAGCTGTCGATGCCCAGGGCTGCCGGATTGAGGGCCGTCGGGGCCAGGTCCGTCGGAAGGGTGTAGACTCCACCCGCGAAGGTAGTTGACGTACCGGCGATGCGACCGGTCCACTCTGAGTAGAGACCGTTACCGGCACCGGAAACCTCCTCAGCCGTGTTCCAGTTAAGGCGGGCTTGCGGCGTACCTGTGTTCTGTAGGTCAAACTGTGCGTGGTCAACTGCAAGGCGGAACAGATCCTTTGCGTCGTTGTTGTCCTTAGCGTTTACGGCCTCAGCGAGGCACTGCCACAGGTGCGTGTTGATGTGCAGCTCGTCCGTCTTAGCGTAAGAGAACTCGCGTGCGTCGATCTCCAGGCCTGCTGTCTGAAGCAGGTGGCCCTCAGCCTGGGGAAGCCTGGTGCCCGCGTTGTCCGTGAGCTTGATGACGCTGCCCTGGTTGAGGGCAATGCCCGCACCGGTCTGCTTGATCCAGAGCGTAGCCGGGCTACCCGTGGCGGCAGTAGCCGCTACCATGTAGCCCACCAAGCTGCTGTCGTTGTTTCTGCGTACCTCGACCTCACCATACTCACGGCCGTCGAGAACGCCTTGCAGGGTCTCGAGCGTGAACGGGTTGCTTGTGGCGAAGTTGACTACGTAACCAATGACGTTAGCGTCCTCGAAGCCGGGGATATCGTCGCGGCTGTTGAGGTACGTACGGCGGCTGGCGGCCGTGGCGGGGTACGTCTCAGTAATACTACCGCCAACCTCGCCAGGCATTACGTTAGCGATAAGCTGGCGAACGTCTGCGACGTGCTCCTGAATGTGCTGACGACGGTTGTAGGCTTCGCCGCCCAGAACCGGAGCGGGGTAGATCTCCTCCGGAGCGGTAAAGAACAGGCCCTGAGCAATGACCCAGTGTGCCCAGGCCTTACCTGCGCCCCAGTCACTCTGCATGCCCGGGTCGCTGAAGTCGTCGTTGTGGAAGAACCCGCGGTGGGCGTTGGTCCCTGTGAAGGCTGCCAGGCAGTGACCAAGCGTGTCGTTGGTCTTGCCACCGTTCAGTACATCCTGCGTGATGAAGCGGTCCTCAGCGGCCAGGTAGAGCTCCGTCTGGTAACGCTGGTAGTCATTGAAGATACCAGGGTTGACTGACAGGCGGAGGCCCATGAAGCAGCGGTACAGGCGCTGGATGTAGTCACGGGAGATCGGGGTGAACTGATCCCATGCCGTGTCATAGGCACATTCAATGGTAACGTTCGACGTGTAGGCCGAGCCGCTGTCAATATCAGCAGCCGCGACGATAGGGTACGAGCCGTTAAACTCCCGCTGGTTTCCTCGGGAGTTGTTGAGGCTGCCTGCCCCCCAAAGCGCGCTACCCGGCGGGGGGAAGGCCGAAGAGGCGCGGTGGCTGGTGAGGCACACGTAGTCCTGGCCGTTGTAGCGTACCTGCGTACCTCGGCTGTAAAAACGATCCGCTACCCACTCGTCACGCTCGTAGAAGAAGCTCCACCCGTGCGCCTGACCGCTGCGGTCATTGCGCACTTGAACAGCCGACTCGTTAGCAGTAGCGCCCGCCTGAGCCGAGGTTCCGTACAGGTGACGGATCGTGATTGGAGCACCGGTCGCGTCGAACGCCGTGATGGAGTGACGCTGAAGTACGGTGCGTGCGAAGAATGCCCAGCCGCGGGTGTGACCCGGGCCGCCAGCAGTCTCGTAAACGTTGAGCATGTGGTTCTTGCTACTAGAACCATCTACCGAGCCACCGGGGGTCCAGCAGCCGAACTGAGTCATGTCGGCCCAGTCAATGATGCCGCCCTGCTCGAAGAAGTCACGGTTGGGCTGGATGGCGCCCGTGGACAGAACTTCTTTGATCGCCAGCGCTGCGTTGTTCATACGCATGCGGTCGTAGGCGTGGCTTCCCGTCAATGTAGCCGGGAAGGGGCTCTGGCCTACATAAGTCTCCGGCAGTTCACCACTACGGTAGTAGTTACCGCCGTACCATCGGAGCTGGTGGGTGGCGTTACGGTTTACGTAGCCAACCTTAGTAGTAGCGACGTTCTGGTACTGCGACACGTCGGTGGCGTACGCATCGCTCTTTACCGAATTGGATGCCGGTCGAAGCACTACCTGCTCGATGCGCTGAGCACCTGCGTGGAAGACCTCACTACGTGCCGGGATTCCGCCCGTGCCGTCGTGGCTACGGGTCAGATCAGTTTCCGGGCTGTCAGTGTAGTCCACAAAGAAGAATGTGGTGTCGTCGCCTAGGGCCGGACCGCCACAGTAAGGATCACCGACCGTCATGGGTGTGCCGTCGGGTGTGGTCACCGTCTCCACGCCGAACCCGTTAATGATGTTGTAGTTAGCATCATTGGTGGCCAGGTACATCTGGTCGAAGAAAATCTTGCCCGGGTTACCTACGTACGCATTCTCCGACATACCCGAGACGATGCGGGCGGTGTCAACGTGAGAGTTGGTAATGTTAAGGTCAAGGTAGATAGAGTCGTCAACATCCGCCTTGTAGTAGCGCACATAGGAGTGGACACCCACACCGGCATTACCGCTCGCATCCGTAAGTCGAGTGTAGTAAACGACCTCGTCCATGTAGGGGCCGCTCTTGAGCGTGGTTCCTGCCCCGCCCGCAATGACAGCGTCCATGACTGCGTCATAACCAGCGTCGACTGCGGGTTTGGGCATGGTCATAACCAGCTTAGTCTGATCAATCTCTCGTCCGTCCTGGGCCGTGCCTGCCGGAATCGGGGCGTTCGTGGCCACCAGGTCGTACTCAAAGTATTCAAGGTCTGAGGGCGCCTGCGGATCTGGAGCGGTGAAGTTACCCGGCGCCGAGGGTACCGTCACAGGGAACACAATCTCTGCTGAGTTGGGTCCCGTAGGATCAGACAGGCCGACCCGATCAGACGCCACCGACTCCGATACTGTCTGACCTGCCGGTACCAGAGCAAACCAATCCAGGCTGGTATTGGTAGTCGCACCTGCGATTTCTACTAGGTACTCTCCCACCTCGTCAGATCCGACGGTAAACGAGATGCGCGTCGTTTCGCTGTTGTCCGTGTATCCTCCGTAGGTTCCCGTAGTTCCGTGGGCCTGCTGCCAAGCACCGCCGTTAACCCGTACATAGAAGTACTCATCAACGTCGTATGCTGCATCCGCTCGAAGGTTGAGTTCGTAGATTCCCTGCGTGAGGTCGCTGTAGTATCGAATTGCCGGGACCGAGTTAGGATCACCTAGGTTACCTCCGCTCCAAGAGAGCTCGCCGGAGGCTACCGACCAGTTAGGGGGTAGCACATTGTTAGGTGCCTGCACCTGGATCGCAGGGTGAGTAATCTGCTCACTCTCAAGCTGGTGAACGTACCTGGCCGACGTGCCCTGAGCGCGTGGCTTGTACGAGTTAACATGGCGCTGCACTACCTGACCGTCAACGGCCCAGTTAACGTTGAGGTCGGACGGACGAGACACGGGCACCGTTGCGTGCGCGATGAAGCTGTCTCCGGCGCTAAGTCCCGCAGGAACGTTAATCTTAAGGCGAGTAAGTACTTCACCCGCCGTCAGATCATTTACGTTAGGGTCGAGGCCGCCCCCGGACCCAGTAAGGTCAGGGCCAGTGGCAAACGTGAACGTGTCGGATTGATAAGGGTTACCTGCGAGGTCTTCTCCAGCTACGTAGTACTCATATACCGTTTCGTAGTAAGGAAGCAGTAGCGTCGCGGAAAGAGTCTGGCCCGTCTGGCCGCTAGAGGCGGTGGAGTAGCCACCTGTCGTACCCTGCTGCCTATAGTAGACGGAACCTGTGGCCGCTTCGTTAAGTGCCCAGGTAACCGTAGCAGACAGACCTTGAACCGATGCATCAGGGCCGGAGATGATGTCCGGAGGGGTAGTGTCCGACCCGACGTCTGTAGTGAACGTTCCGGACACCGGAACTGACTGGTTACCTGAAGGATCAGTCGCAATAAGTGTGTACGTGTATGCCGTGGACGGGGTCAATCCACCTAGGGACCATACGGCAGGGGCCTGCTCGTTGGCGGCGCGCAAGTCGCCAGAGCCAAGTACCGCGGGAGACAACGTTAGCGCTACCGTGCAGTTCTCATCAACCGAGGCCGTGATAGTTACGTTCGTAGACCCTGTGTCAATGCTTACGTTGGTGATGGTGGGAGGAACCGTGTCACCCGTCTGCCAGGTGAGGACGGCTACGTTCGGGTTAGCATTGCCTAGCACGTCCTCTGTAGCAATGATTGCTTGGTAATCCGACAGGTCGGCCAGGTTTGTCAGCGTGATCAGATGGCTGAGCGAGTAGGGTACGTTTCCAGAAGGATCGGAGAATGTCAGCTCTGTAGGCGTTTGGCCCACCAGCCCCCAGAACACGCGGCTAACCGACTCCTCGTTAGTTGACCAGCTAAGAGCGGCCGTTGTGCCTGTTACAGATACAGACTCGGAGTTAGGTACCAGCTCGGGCGCCGTACCGTCAGTGACAGTGAAATTGACGGGGTTAGACGTCCCGCCGCCCAGGGGAGGGTTGACTACCGTGATGCTGTACGGCGTGCTGGACTGTACCAGGTTGGCCCCTGGAATGGTAGCCTCCAGGTAGGACGGTAGTCCCGAAGGCGACACCAGCGTGGTAGTGAGGGGCGTGTTTCCGAAGAACGCCTGAGAGTCCTCAATTAGACCCAGACCATCAATTCGAATGTCTACGCCGTTCAGGCTATCGGGAGCCGTATCCGGAGTGACTGAGGAGATAGCAGGCACTTCGTTCTCCACACCAATAAGGTGCGTGCCCGTGCGCGGTCCGGTGATGGTTTGCGTAGTAAAAACCAAGTTGCCGGAGCCTGACCCACTGAGGGCCAGGTTGGAGAAGGTAGCCTCGCCGCCAACAAAGAGGGTCTGACCTACGCCGGTAAGGCCTAGGCTGAGGGGCGCAGAAACGCTCACAGAGCCGTTGTAGTCCGTCACAGTGGCTCCTGTGGAGTCAACTGCCCGAACACTTGCACTGAACGGCGCGTTGCGTGTTACGCTTGCGGGGGCCGCTGTGACGACAATGCTGTCTACCTGCTGCTCGGGAGGCGGCGGCGGAGGGCCGGGGTCGCCGGGGTTCTGCACACCTGTGGACTTGAAATAGTAAAGCTCCCAGAAGGCGTTGGTTACAGCAGTAAGAGTTCCGACGCAGATGAATCGTTCCAGGCGGTGCTTACCTGCGGCCAACCCGCCCGAAGCCGACGAGTCTTCGAAGTCAATAAGCTGGCAGTAGTTAACCGTGAACTTAGGGTCTCCTGCTCCCGCAATCTGCGGGCGCACAAACGAGCTGAGGAGTTGGCCGCTGTCAGACCGAACAGCTCGAAAAATACCTACTGCCACCGTGCCGTCTTCGTTGGCTACGATGGGGCCACCCATGTACGTAGTGTCCACGACGTCTACCGCGGTGTTGAGGGCCTGCTCAACCGGCTCGTTGGCCTCTCCATTCGAGTCCACGTACGGAGCAAACGTATAGAAGCGAGTAAACGTCTGTACGAGTCCGAGGCTGACTGCCCAGCTAGTGGCCCCGAGCTTGTTACTGGCGTACTGGTCATTCTGGAAGTCAACACGGAAGATGTTGGGGTTGCCCAAGTAGTCCATACCAATATGTTTGGTAAGGATATCTCCTGAGCAATCCAGGGTCAGTCCGTCAAAATCTACAGGCTCCCGGTAGGACAGGAAGGTCTGGGTCACCAGGTGCCTGAGGTCCTGGGCATCACCGATGTACCGTGAGCTGGAGTCTGCCGACCAGGATTGACGCAGAGCCCCGGACTCGTTGAGCTGCGCCCAGTTGGCTACCCCAAAGTTGTCCTTGACCACCTTAGTCTGCAACTGACGGTCCTTATTCAGGGAATTCAGTAGCTGCTGACCGTTCCAGATAATTTCAGTGATTGCTCCGCTGTTCTTAGCCTCAGCCTTGAGCGTAATCTGCTGACCGGAAATGGTCAGATCGCTACTCAGCTGCCCTACGTTATCTACGAACGGATCGGTTACCAGGAAAGAATCGTTAGATTCTACCATCTCAACCTGAGCAGTCAGGCCGACCTCGACTCCGTCAACCAGCAGGGAGACGTTCTTGATGCTGGCATCCTTACTGGTGAAGGTCGCCTCATACACGCCCGCAGGGCTCTCAGCCGTGGCTCCGACTACATCCGCTCGGAACACGGGGGAGACCATAAAGGCCACTGTAGCGCCCTCCAGGGGGGCTCCGCTAAGGTCAAAGAGGGTGGCGGTCAGTTCAAGCTGATCCGAGCCGTTTGCCCGGTTGAGTCCGGGGAAGCTGGCGACCAGCGAGGAGCTGGTGAGATTGATTGTGGCCATCTAAGTCGAGTCGGTCTAGGTGGGGGCGCTAAGACTAGTATAGGGGCCCTGAATATGCTAAAAAAGAAGATTTGGTGTCATAAGAACCATGTAGGGATCTTTTCCCTTGATCAATCACCCACACCCCCTATACTGAAATGAAGTATATCCTCCTTGTGACGGCTGCCTTGTGCCTGGCCGTCCCTTTTGTCACCCGCTCCACGGTGTTGGCCCCTGAGCCTAGCCTGATCGACCTGACCGACGGTGCCCTGATCTCCAAGGTTCAGTACCACGGCGGAGATCCGGCGCCTGAGTTCCGCAAGACCGTATGGTACGATAATGGCCTCGTGGTCCGCCATCGTAAGGACAACACCTGGGAGTACTCCTACGAATGAGATTCTGCAAGACCAAAGGATGCGAGAACCCCAAGGCCCATTTTGAGTCCGGCATGTGCTGGACCTGCTACCACATCGACCTCGCCAAGAAGGAGAAGGCCAATGGCTGATAACACTACCACTGTGCAGCTCCTGCTGCAGAAGCTAGGTGACCGAGACAAGTCCGCCCTGCGTGACATCATTGACGAGCAGGTCGAGCACATGTTCGGCCGCAACGACGAGGGCAAGCTGCCCCGCTACACCATCCACCTCAAAGTAGAGGAGAAGAAGTAATGGGTAACTGTGATGACTGGCAAGAAGACTCGCCGGACGACTTCGGCTTCCTTCAGCTTACTGAGGGGCAGCCGCTTGTTCAGCGCCAAGCAGCCGAGGAGCTGTACAACCTACTGAACCTGGCGTTCACCGTACGGTTCAAAGAACGAGGTGAGTTGGCTAACGCCAGCAGCGAGATGATGAAGAACCTGCCTCGGCGGATTCGATTCTTTGCTGGCGTGCTGAATGACTCACCTGTAGAGAACTACGACATCGCAGCAGTCTGCGGCCTCAGCCGTAAGATCGCCGTGACCGTGCGTAGGATCGACGAGACCTGGGACGATGAGAAGCGCGAAAACTTCGGTAAGAAGGTTAAGGTCGCTATCATCGACGTCCTGGAGATGATTGAAGAGTTTGACGAGAAAGCCCACGAGTAAACCCCCTTTTCGGAGAATACGAAAATGACACTTGACACTATTGACTCTAACGAGCTCCGCTGGGAGCTTGAGCACCACCCCATCGTTGTTATCGCCCACGCCCCGTGCCCTGACGGCATGACGTCTAGTGTGGTGATGCGATGCTTCCTTAGCAGCATCCTGAAGGACTGCACTGACAAGCCTTTCATGGTGGAGTACGTCGAAGGCCGACACGCCTCGAAGCTCCAGGACCTGCCGAACGTCAAGGACGCGGTTGTGTTTGTGCTGGACTTCTCCTACCCCAAGGAGACGCTCCTTCAGATGGAGCGGGATGCGAAGCGCCTGATCGTGCTGGACCATCACAAGTCCGCTCAGAAGGATCTGGCGGGGCTGCCGTTCTGTGAGTTCGACATGAACCGCTGCGGCGCCCGCATGACGTACGACTTCATGGCCAAGCACTTCGAGCTTGATGAGGAGTACAGTCAGCTTAACCGCTTTGTCAACTACATCCAGGACCGCGATCTGTGGATCAAGGAGCTGCCCCACAACCAGGCTATCGCCGACTACGTGGGTACGCTGCCGCTGGACCTGCACCGCCCTGAGGCGTGGCTACTGATCGCGCAAGGCGCTACGCGGTTCGAGGACATGGTTTCCAAAGGTAAAACCATTCGCCGGGTCATTGAGAAGCAGGTCGATGACTGCATTGACCGCTCCTACACCGGCCACCTGATGGGCCGCACGGAGCACGTGCCCGTGGTAAACGTGTCGCCTAACCTGGCGTCCGAGGTGCTTAACAAGCTGGTTGTGATGACCGAGTCCCCGTATGCCATCGGCTGGTGGTACGACGGAGCTAGGTACCACTACAGCCTTAGGGCTAATGGTGGGGCGGACTGCTCAGAGATCGCACGGCGCTATGCTGGCGGGGGACACGCTAACGCAGCGGGGTTCACCACTATGGATGACATGACTGTTACGTGGGCGAAGGACGCTCACGAGAATCGTAAGGCTCGAATGAAACTGTACGGAGACAACTGACATGCGTGACGAATCTTCTTTCAAGGCTGTGCGTTGTAGTCACGGCGGTATGGGCTTCAGGTGCTCATGCTGCAACCGCTTTGGCATGTCTACTAAGCGTAGGCATAAGGCTAAGAAGAGCGATAGCCGTTTCGTTAGGCGTAAGCTTAACCAGAACCTTCGTAACACCAAAGACGAGGCCTAAAAAAAGAGAGGGGGTCAGCTACGGCTGGCTCCCTCTCTCATCACTTTCTTTTATTTTAGGATACTACTTAGTCATCACTCGTGCCCGCAGCTTTACGCCGAGGAAGCTGCCTAAGAAAATACCTATAAGATACGGGATGGCGTTGGGCCTGTACTCAAGCGCCTCTACCACACCCAGCAGGCTACAGCCTGCGATCATTGCAGAGATTAGCCCAGCAAGCCAGGCCTTATTGTGCTCTGTCGACCAATACCACCCCACACGGAGTACGTCGAACATGCAGCCAAGAATGATCAGATACCAGTCAACCTCGCTCATTGATTCTTCTTACGCAGCACCCGTACGGGCAGCCACGTAAGGAAGGCCGTCGAGAGAGTAAACCAGCGGGGGTTCTGCTGCGTGTCGCCGCGAAACAGGATGCCTTCCTTATCACGGAAGAACATCGCTACGCCGATCAGAAGATAAGCGACGGTCAGTGCGCCGATGGCGGTCATAAGTGTTGTAATCATAATCAGTCCTGCGGGACTTGAGCCCGCTCTTCGTCAGTGAGTTCGGAAAGGGGGCGAGGCTCTTGCTCGATGAAGTCAAGCACGTAGAGCTGATCGCAAGTCTTGATGTTGAGGTTGACGGTGTCGACGCCGCCAAGCTCGTGGATATCGCCCATCTCCATGTCTTCCAGCTTAGTCTGGATAACGGGAAGGGTAGATTCTTCAGGGAACGGCTTAGCGCCGGGCTGAAGGCAGATCTGGGGGAACCCGAGCGGGAGCTCTGCGTCCTCCGGCAGATCTTGGACCAGCTTGATGAAGCGGTCCTTGGCATCGTTCGAGGCAAAGCTCAGACTGAGGCCAAAGTCTAGGAATCGTCGCGGCTTTGAGAAGCGCGTGATATTGTTAGGGTCCATACTGTCTAAGGGGTACTAGTACTAGGTCACCGGGAATCCGGTGTACGGCGCACTATCATCATACCCCAAAGAGCTCGACGCCACAACGATGTTTGGGAAAAACTTTTCCCACGTTCCATCGAGCCCACGGCTGTATGCGACATCCGGGACCGTGAAGGTGGCTCCGTCACGGGCAAGGGTTGTCTGTGTGTTATCTACGATACCTGATCCGGCTCGTAGCTCGCCCGTGCTACCAAAAACGTACCCGTTGTTTGTAAAGTCAAACGTTGGGTTGTACACCGAAGCCCGGGGCACCGGCTGAGTTCCGCCCTCCGGGGTCGTCTCGTAAGCCTGGATAATGTGATTGTCGCCCGGCTGAGAGAGTACCGTGAGTAGTTCACCGTACTCTGTCGAGTAGTCGGACCCGCTCAGGGTAAGGTCCCTCCACATGCCAGAGTAGTCAGCTACAATCGGCAGAGGATTGTAGGAGTGGAACTGAAGTGTAAGGATGGCGTCATCAAACGTCATCGGGGAGAGGTTGGCCTTCATACCGATACGGGGCATGGTCTGCTCGGCGTAGTACGTGGCCACATCTGCGGCGGTCATAGCCACACGACGGACGTCTACGGCGTAGACTGTCATATCAGCCGGATCAGCAAACCCGCCGCCCAGAACAAACGGCTGGTTAGACGACGGATCAGCGTCAGCCGAGGTGTCGGTGCTAATAAGCTCCCCGTCGATGTAGAGGTCCGCCGTGTTAGCGCTGCCCGTGTAGCTATACACGTACGTGAACAGGTAATCTCGGTCAGGCTGCACGTCGTAGTTGCCATTAATCATGCCTGAAGACACGTTGGTGGCCCGCAGCTGATAGGTGTTGTCAGACGGGTGGGTGCGGACGTACACGTTGAAGCCGTTCCAGGTAAACACGTTGTAGTTGGTGGCCAGCTGGGCGTTCTCCCAGTTGAAGCGCAGCCACATATTGACGGTGATACTCTCACCCTCATTGTACGCGATAGCACTCGTTGTCGCAGTGCTGGTTCTCATTCTCAGGCCTCGCATGGGCCTAGGGCCGAGACTAGACATAGCTTCGTAGCTGCCGTCCTCCATTACGCGAACGAGCATGTTCTCCAGCCCTCGGTTAGGGGAGTAGAGGTATTTGAAGTCAGAACTGTTAGGTACCTGGTCGGACACCAGATAGTACTCGCCCACCTGAGCGTCCGGGTCCGGTCTAGGGATTACCGCCCGGGCAAATGCTCCGAAGACGGGGCAGCCTGGCTCATACAGTGGGGCGTACGAGCCGCTGGGCTCGACCACAGAGCTGAGACCCAAAAAGGACTCCATAGCTGCGAAGGTGTTGGGCGGAAACTGCAGCACGGGGTCTGCCTCCTCTTGGAACACACCTCCGGTGACGTCAGCTAGTGCATTCTCGAAGGCTTCTGCGAAGACAAGGGCGTTAGTATCCGCGGGCTTAGCTACGTCCAGCATCTTACCCACGCTCTCTACGGAGAACGTGTCCTTCATGGCCTCCCAATCCAGCTTGACGCCGAAGTTGAATGCGGCCAGAACTTTCTGAATTCTGTTAACGGCATTGATGTCGAACGTGTCCAGTTGGTTACCCACGTCCAGGATGCCGCGGCGACGCCCCCACACGGTGTAAGAGGAGACAAACGCCTGGCTGACCTGGCTGCCTGTGCTGTACCCGTACTCACTGTAACCGTTCTCGGAGTAGCCTTCCGATACGTAGAGCTGTGTAGGCAACGATACGCGGAGCGTGTGCGGCCCGAGGCGCTCCTTGATGACAGCGAACACGTCCTCCTGTGGTGTACCGAACTTCGGATCGAGATTGATAGTGCCAAATTTAGCAAGCAGGACGTCGCCGGCGACGATTCCTTCCTTTACGAAGTCAATAGAGTAGTCAGTAAGGGTCTCCAGCTCAAACTCGTAGCTATACGGAACACTAGTGCGGGCCGACACGGTAGTTTGGTCCAGGCGCTTCGCCGCCTTGAATGAGGAGGACAAGGTCTCAGCCACAACCGGAATCCAGCTAAGTGTCTCCTCATTCAGGTCAATGTACTTCACCAGGCCCTGCACAGCATAGTTGCGAGGGACGCAGCCTTGCTGCGGGACGCGCATCTTGGCTCCAGGAACTAGAGCCAACGTCTCGGGGCTGCTACCAGGAATAGCCGGAAGCATGACAAGCGTACTGTCGTACTCATTGATGCCGCCATAGTAGCCAGGCTGGCTGGTAGTGGGCGACCCGAGCAGCATGCTACCAAAGTTCTCAATACTGTCGGGGGAAGAGGAGCTCCTAGCAGCTGCCAGGATGGCGCCTACGGCCCGCGCGAACTGAGGGGTAGACTCACCCTTGAGCCCAAGCAAGTCGCCCCAGATGTTCTGCAGGGCCTTGTCATCGAACTCTACGTCCGTCCACCAAGCGTCTTGGATACGTGTGTCCGTGTAGACGTACAGCTTACCGTTCTCATCAACGAGCTCGAAGTCACCCTCGCCCAATACGACCGTAGGTGTCTCAATACCGTTCTGGAGTGTAGCAGCTGACTTAAGTCGGCCCTTGTAGTTCCACTCCTCCTCGATGGCGTACGGGATAAGGTGCCTGTAGTTGCGTCCGAAGGAGGTGTACAGCACTGTGTACAGCGTACCTGCGTCGGGGGCGGTCTGGAAAGTCACCGAGTCGGTCCGCAGCGTAGCTCCTAGGGGCTTGTTGTCCTCTAGGATGAGGGCAGGCACGTCGAGTAGAGCTGGGCTCTTGAGGGGGTACTCCGTCGGAGCGTCTCCCGGGCCACGAACGAGCTTGTCCATCTTGTGGACGTGCGGTACGTCTGCGTTGCTAGTCTCGTAGTACACAGATACGCCGCCAGCCAGGACGTACTCCTCATCAAATGCCAGTGTGCCCTCAGTCGGCTCCAGGTAGTAGGCCGACCGCGGCACGTAGCCGTTGGCGTCAAACACCAGCAGCTCGTCAATGTCGAAGCTTGACGACAGCTCGAACTGGACAGCGTACTCCTCGTTCGGGTCGTTGGGGTCAACGGACTCGGGGATGTACTCCTCCGGGCTTTCGTAGACGTGGGTGTGCTCTTCTTTTTTAGGTACGGTAATGGTGAAGCTGACGCCCAGGTTCAGGGGCCGGTCGAACACAATGCGTTGGTCTCGCGTGACTTCCGCCCCGAACCGATCGAGCTCGTCTACTGCATCCTCCTTGCGGAAGCCGGCGAGGTTGGTTCCAAAATACAGAACCTGCGCGGAATCGGTAAGCGTTCCACAGTTAGTGGTGATGCGCTGAGCTGCTCGGGGCAGTACTGTAGTATCAGTCTGACCTGCGGCTCGCACAATGACCTCGGTACCCGAGCTAAAGTACCCCTTTCCTAGAGTTACGTCGGAACCTTCCAGGCTCAGGTCGGACTCCATATCAAAGTCCACGTAAAGAAGAACTTTCTTTACAGTGCGCGCGCCGAGGCTCAGCTCAACGATAGGCGCAAAATTGATGTTCCTAAAAGTGTCGTCGTCTAGCTCAACTAGCCCACGCGCATTTTTCGCGAGGTCTGCGGGTACGAAGAGCTTGTATTCGCCATCTCCGATGTCCTGAATTCGGATGCTTGCGCTGACATCTGCGAACTCCAGCCGAACGTCTCCCGCGGCGAGGTCGTAATCAGGACCCAACGTGTACTCTCCTGTTCTGCCATCTGAGTCGACTGTGAGGATTTCTTTAGGATCAAATCCAACGATGCGAAGATAAGTGAAATCAGCAGAACCAGTAGAGGCAGAATTTGTGTAACAAAGGTTAGGGTCGCCATATGTTGCAGTGAAGTATCGGAGGACGCGGGCTTCGTCGAACTCTACGACGGAGCCCCGTACCACCTGGTCATTATCAGTCCACCAATCTTGGCGAATCGAATACAGGAACGGAGGAATAAAGGAACTGTCTCCAAAAATTAGGTTAGTGTTGCCTAGGACCTTATTTGGTACATAGACGGTATGTTTTCCCTTAGTCGCCGTAGGCCACTCTGTGTTGTGGTAGCAGTGGCTGTGTTTCGCTTGTAGAATCTCCCAGTCGCTCATCTCCTGATACTGGAGGGGGGAGTAGCGGGTGGGCCGAAGGGTTGTGGCGTCCTTATTGTCGTCTGCCGTGAATAGAGCGGCGTAATCCGCGTCTGCCAGCCGGAGATAGGCTTCGTAGACAGCGGACAGCTTATCACGATCCTCGAAGCTGTCCCGCCAGAAGGAGGGCAGCAGATCGAACAGGGGTGAGGGGTCGTAATTGAGGTCGGCCATCAGTCGGCTTTACGGATAATATTGGTAAATTGATCTGTGAGCTTTGCCTTATCAGTAGCCATGTCATGGATGTGACGGTCAGCTGATTTCTGCGGTTTCATACCCAGCATCTTGTGGACGGGGTGCTGGGGACGCTCTGAGAAGAAGTGCTGAACGTGTACGTTCCTGTGCTCCTCGGGCAGATGGGCGTGCGACTTATGGCGAATACCGCGGGCCTTGACCTGATGCATCTTGGCGTGGTTCCAGTGCGGGTCAAGCATCTGCACCAGGCGGGTGC
>Ga0213865_10001448_pt1 | contig 15468 bp, 15 predicted proteins | sample PICome_6_FD_160100 | JGI IMG/M metagenome (GOLD analysis project Ga0213865, IMG submission 160100) | Coastal seawater microbial communities near Pivers Island, North Carolina, United States - PICO282 | ecosystem: Environmental > Aquatic > Marine > Coastal | place: USA: North Carolina...
TCCTAGACAACAAACGATACTTCCAAACAGTGTTCGTGCTAGAATCGATATAACCGGAAAGGTAAACACCAGACTACAAGATACAGCCGCTGTACAACTTGCTGCATCCGGTGGCGGAGGCGGAGGAGGAGGCGGAGGTGGCGGAGGTGGATCCGATTCCGCAGTAGCATCAACAATTAAACAGATTTGGTACTAAGATATGTCACTTAATAGAACACTCGCAGGACTCATCGATGCCTCCGGAGAATTAACTTCTGGAGGTGGTCTAGATGTGTATGCTACAAAAGAAAATTTACCAACAACTGGTTTAACAGAAGGTGATCAGGCATATGTTTCAAGTAATAGGAGATTTTATATCTCTAATGGATCTGGCTGGTATAATGTAGCACTTGTTAATGCGACACCAACATTGACAATCAGCCCTGCCGGAGCAATTGAATTATCTAAAGAAGGTGCAAGTACTGTAATCACATTAACCGGTGCTGATTCTGATAATGCCATTGCTGGACTTACTTACAGTGTTGAGTCTGATGGTAATTTTGCTGGTTTAGGAACTATAAGTCAAGATAGCTCAGTATTTACTATTACACCATTAAGTGAAGATAGCGCGACTACTTCTTCTTCTACTCTTACATTTAAAGTATCTGATAATATTAATTTCGGAACAGGAACATCTGTACTTAATCTACTTTTCGAAATCCCTAATTCTCAGTATACTACTTTTTTACTTCAAACTGATGCATCTCAATCTGATGCACAAGTTGATACTTCTACTAATACACATACGCTTACAGAAACTGGTGATGTAAACTCTCTAGCATTTACACCATATCATCCTGGTGGATATGCAACATATTTTGGATCTGCATCAAGTGGTATCACAACAGATCTTTCTCCAGCAACTGGAGATTGGACAATAGAAGGATGGGTTTGTCACACAGCAAACACCGGTACAGGAAATCAAAATAGAATATTTGGCGCTGGTACGAATGATCCACTTTTGAATAACACAAATTTGGGTGGTCATAATTTTACAATCGGAAATAACCAAAAAATTAGTGTAAGTCAAAATTTTGCTATCGGTCAATGGTATCATTTTGCTATTGTAAGAACTATATCAGATACAACAATAAGATTTTATGTTGATGGAGTAGAAAAGGCAACACATACTGCTGCAAGTGGGCATGATATACCATCTAAGACAGCCTTTAGTGTAGGTCGTGATAATGGATTTACTGGTTATGGAATGACTGGACTTATTAAAGATTTTAGATATGTTATTGGCACTGCAGTATATACATCAGCATTTACTCCACCTACATTGTCATTAACTGCGATTAGTGGAACAGATTTATTATTATGTAATGATAATAATTGGTCTATTGATAATTCTGGTAATAATAACACAATAACTGCTGCTGGCACTGTAGTTCAGCAGGTAAGTAGTCCATATACATTACAATCGTCATATAGTAGAGATACACATTTAGGTGGTGTATATTTTGATGGGACTGGAGATTATATAACTGGACCAACTCCATCAACTATGGGAATTGGAACTGGTGATTTTACTATCGAATGTTGGTTTTATGCAACTGCTGCAGATACCGATAAAGGCATTTGGGATACTCACACAACATCTAGTTCTGCAGATGGATTAACGTTGACTCGAATAACAGCGACTACATTTAGAGTATGGCAAGCGTCTCAGATATTAGTGTCTAATGCAACTGGCATTACAAATGCATGGAATCACTTAGCAGTTGTACGAGATAATGGAACATTAGAACTATTCGTTAACGGTGTTTCACAAGGCACTGTTGCTAATAATACGAATATGAATTCTACACAAGGTGTGGTAATTGGATCTGGTCGATATCAGGCCGGCAGTGTACCAAATAAATCGGTGACTGGATATATATCAGACTTTAGGATAACTACAACTGCGGTTTACACATCAGACTTTACTCCACCAACACAGGCACTTACTGCCATTACAGGTACACAATTGCTGACTTGTACAAATAAAGATAGTCTTTGGGATGCTAGTGGTAATTCTCAAACAATAACTGTTGCTGGAACAGCCGCAGCATCAAATACTCAGAGAAAATTTACTGGTAGTTCTGCGCTATTCTTAGATGGTAACAGTGACTATTTACAGTTTGCACATCCTTCAAATACACCTGATGCATTTAATTTTGGAACTGAAGATTTTACAATGGAAACATGGGTATATCCGCAAGCAACTGGGAATAATTACCCATCATTTTTCAGCAGCGTGTCTGGATGGAGTACTGGAGCTAGTGGGCATAGATTTGATAATACAGGAAGATCTGGCAAATACACCTTCCATTTGAACGGTGCATCTCCAGGAGATCCATTCTTAGAAAGCACTAATACATTCACACACGATACTTGGGTTCATTATGCTTTGACACGCGAAGGAAATACCTTTAGAATGTTTGTTAATGGTGCTTTAGAAGCAAGTGGAACTTTCACTGGTTCTTATAATGCAGCGTTCGGTGGTTTTAGAATTGGATGGGCTGGATGGGATGGAGGTAATGGATATTTTTATGGATATTTACAAGACGTGCGAATTACAAAAAGATTAGCTAGATATACAGCTGCGTTTACTCCACCAACTTCACTGCATGAAGGATAATAACAACAGTTTAATTCAAAAAACATATAAATAGTCAAAAGATTTTTACATCGGAGACTATTTTATGGCACCACCTAATTCCAGAGATACATTGATTGAGTATTGTAAAAGACGACTTGGTGATCCAGTATTAGAAATTAATGTTGATGAAGACCAGATTGAGGATCGCGTCGATGAAGCTATTCAGTATTATCAAGAATATCACACCGATGCGACTATACGTACCTATCTAAAACATCAGGTTACTGCAGCCGATAAAGCTAACGAATATATTCCAATTTCGTCTGACATTTTGTATGTTTCGAAATTGTTTCCTATGGCAAGTTCTTTTAATAGCTCATTTAATTTTTTTGATATAAAATATCAAATGATGTTGAATGATATTGCAGATTTACAAAATTTTGCAGGAGATTTAGCGTACTATGATCAAATGCAACAATATTTGTCTATGTTAGATATGAAATTAAATGGAGCACCTCAAGTTAATTTTTCTAGACACCAGGATAGATTACATATTTTCGGAGACTTTCAGGATGATGATATTATTGTAGGTGAATACGTAGTAGCAGAAGTTTATAGCGCTTTAGATCCAGATACGTATACATCAATCTACAATGATATGTGGCTAAAAGAATACACCACTGCTCTTATTAAACAACAGTGGGGACAAAATCTAATTAAATTTGAAGGTATTGTGATGCCTGGAGGCGTGACATTTAATGGTAGACAATTGTATGATGATGCAACCACAGAAATTCAAGCGTTAAGAGAAAGAATTAGAGACGAGTTTGAGTTACCACCAGATTTCATGGTAGGATAATATGGCTCGCAATTTCTACTTTTCAGAAAAAGTTCAATCAGAGATCAACCTGTATGAAGATTTAGTCATAGAGGCTTTAAAGATCTATGGCCAAGACGTTTATTACATACCTCGTGATTTAATGAACGAAGATTTTTTGTTGGGAGATGATCCAACATCTAACTTTAACTCTGCTCAAAAAATAGAGATGTATATTGAAAATGTAGAAGGGTTTGATGGTGAAGGAGATCTTTTTACAAGATTTGGTGTTGAAATCAGAGATGAATGCACATTTATTGTATCAAGAACGCGTTGGAAAAATCAAATCAGAAGATTTCAAAATTCAGGAATTGAAATATTAAGACCAGGAGAAGGTGATTTAATATATCTACCTCTCACACAATCAATGTTTCAAATAAATCACGTAGAGCATGAACAGCCTTTTTATCAAGTTCAAAATGTGCCGGTTTATAAAATGCGATGTACTCTATTTGAATACACAGGCGAAGACTTCGATACTGGAGTTGAAGGTATTGATCAAATTGAAAGAGATTATGCATATCAATATGTTGTTAAGCTACTTGGTCCTAAGAAACCTAAAGCTAGAGCGGTGTTGGGACCATAATGGGAAAAGTTAATCAATTAGCTATAGTAGATAGCGGAAATTATTTCACAGTAGCACCAACTGTTATTGTAGAATTTCCATATTATGATAGTGCTAATTTGTATGGATTTTCTGATTCTGCAAAGTTTGGGTGCGCATCTTTACATCATGACAGTAATACTGTTATGAGTTTAGTTGATAGTGATATAACTTCCGATAGAAATGGAAGCTTAGCATCCAGCGAGATTTCATTTTGGTATTATGCAGATTCTAATAGAAAATGCACTTTAGCATGGACACCTAAAGTAAAGCTAATGTCAGATGGTTCAGGCCAATTTGGTGTTGTGTATAATGTGGATTCAGCTTATAAGACATTAGGAGGTATTGGAAATACGTTAAATCACTGGAATACTGATCGTGCTATTACTCCTGGGCAATGGAATTTTTTACATGTAGTTGTGACTGATAGCAACATTTCAGTTGGTGTTGATAGTGATGCTTCTTATTTCACATTTAGAGGAAATGACGGAACTTCTGCCCCTGGAGGGTTTTTAGATAGTGGTACTAAATTTAGATTAGGAAATGATGCTGATAGCGTAGGGCCAACTGGCTATACATCAGATGCTGTTCCTACGGCAGTGTTTAATTTCGGATTTCCCGGAAAAATAGATAATTTTACATTCACTACTTTAGATAATGGAATTTTTGATTCTGCGCAATGTGCTCGGGTACCAGATTCTGTAGATGATTACTATTTTAATACTACTCCTATGATTCATCAGCGTTTCGATTATCGTAGAGCAAAGGGAGTGGCTGTAATCGATTCTGCTGCTTTAGGTGGCACCGGTGCAATTACAAGTATACATGTATCAGATTCTGGTTGTGGCTATACAAGAATACCTCGTGTAGCAATCATAGATAATAGAGTCAATGACAGTGATTACCAAATTGGAGATAGCGTAGGTCAAACTTTAAGCAGTGGCCAGCTAATGACCGGAGAAGTAGCAAGATATAAGCTTGATTCGGCCGGAGATTCAGATAGATACTTATATCTAGCTCATGTAGGATCTAGTGATGGTGTATTGAGAACATTTGAAGAAAATATTACTATATTTAATAGAACATATAGAAATGGCCAGAGAGCTACTACAGGTTTGAAAGCTATTGGTGTTGGAGAAGATAACAAAATGTCTAACACAGAACAAAATAATGAATTTACTCAATCTTATATTGATGATTTCTTAGATTTTACTGAAAATAACCCATTTGGTGATCCAGAGGATCAATGATGTTTGGACAATATTTTTATCACGAAAAAATACGTAAGTCTGTTTCTCTTTTTGGCAGGCTATTCAATAATATTTACGTAGTTCGTAAAAATTCAGCCGGTGGTATTCTCAACCAGCTAAAAGTTCCTCTTGCGTATGCTCCGAAAATGAAGTATTTAGAAAGAGTGCGCGAAAATGCAGAGTTGCCAGGTGATCAAAAAGTAGCGTTAAAACTTCCTCGGATGTCATTTGAAATTACTGCGATTGATTATGATACCACTCGTCAATTGACAAAGGTGAGCAATTTTAAAGCAATTGCTGGAAATACTTCTTCTAGACAAAAATTTTATTCACCTGTTCCATATACTATTGATTTTTCATTAAATATTTTTGCTAAGAACCAAGATGATGCGTTACAAATTGTAGAGCAAATTCTTCCTACGTTTAATCCTCAATATACAATTACAATATTACCATTCCTAGAAGAATATCCTGATTTCAAAGAAGATATTCCTGTCATAATTCAATCAGTAACTTTTACTGATGATTATGAAGGATCATATGAAACTAGAAGAACTATTATATACACAATAGCTTTTCAAATGAAAGTAAGCTTCTATGGTCCAATAGGAACTCAAGATATTGTCCGGACTACTACTGCAAATCTATTCGATATGGATAGACTAGGTACTGATTCGGATGCATTTTTAGAAGCTGTTACTGTAGAACCTAATCCTACAAGCATTTTTGGAATGCCTGATAGTGATTTTGGATTTAGTACTACTATTACTGGAGTAGAATAATGACCATTACGTTAAGAAGCACCAAAGGAAGCGAGCTCTCATTTGCCGAGCTCGATGGAAACTTTCAAGATCTAAATCTCAGAGCTTCGCAAAATGCGAATAATATTAGTAATATGGACTCTGATTTAGCTTATTATATAGCAATTGTAAACGCGCTAGACTCGGGATTTGATTCTGACGTTGCTGCACTTAATGGAAGAGTTGGTCCTTTAGAAGCACAACAGACTTTAAACACGAATAACGTTGCTAATTTGCTTACTGATGTTTCCACTAATACAGGCAATATATCAACTCTTCAATCAAGTGTCAGTACGAATACATCTAATATAAGTACTAATACTGGAAATATTGGCACGCTTACAACTACATCAGGAACGCATACTAGTCAGATTGGAGCGTTATTAACCAATGTGTCAAACAATGATTCAGACATTGCACTTTTATACGATTTTCGAAATAGCAATAAAGAACGATTAGATTCAGCTGATGCAAGCTATATTAGTTTATCTTCTTTAAAAAGTGTTGTAGCAGCATCTGCTGATTTTTCTGATTTTCAAACAAGGATAGCTGCCCTATAGGTGATAAATGGATAATGAAGATGATAAAAATGTTCAAAATGATTATGAATATTCAAGAAGTACATATTATGAGTTAATAGAAAAAGGTAGAGAAAGCTTAGATATGATGATAGAGGTTGCTCGAGAATCAGAGCATCCAAGAGCATATGAAGTTTTATCTGGATTAATAAAGAATATATCAGAAGTGAATGATAAATTGATGGACCTTAATAAGAAAAATAAGGAAATCCAAAAAGACGAAGTTAAGCAGATTGCAAACACAACAAATAATAATTTGTTTTTAAGCTCTACTGCAGATCTTCAAAAATTATTGAATGGTAAGGATGATAGTGTAATAGATGTCACAGCAAGAGACGTATCTAGGGAATCCTCAGGTTAAAAGAGATGGTGTCGTACAAGAATGGACACAAGAACTAGTAGAAGAATATTCAAGATGTATGAAAGATCCTATTTACTTTGCGCGCAATTATTGTAAAGTAATTTCACTTGATAGAGGTTTAGTTCCATTTGAACTTTATCCTTATCAGAAAAAAATGTTTGAGACGTTTAATGAGCATAGGTTTAACATTGTACTGGCTTGCAGACAATCGGGAAAATCGATTTCCGCGTGCGCCTACCTGCTCTGGTATGCGCTGTTTAATCCAGAGCAAACTATCGCGATCCTCGCGAATAAGGGAGCTACCGCTCGTGAGATGCTCTCACGCGTCACCCTCATGCTCGAAAACACCCCGTTTTTTCTGCAGCCGGGATGTAAAGGACTAAATAAAGGTACTATTGAGTTCAGTAATAACTCAAGAATTATAGCTGCTGCAACATCCGGATCTTCTATTCGTGGTCTCTCAGTAAATCTTCTTTATCTCGATGAGTTTGCTTTTGTTGAAAAAGCAGCTGAATTTTACACATCTACATATCCTGTTATTTCATCAGGTACTAACACTAAAGTAATTGTAACTTCTACTGCAAATGGCATCGGCAACACTTTCCACAAAATTTGGGAAGGTGCAATGCAAAATGTAAATGAATTTAAGTCTTTTAGAGTTGATTGGTGGGATGTGCCAGGTCGAGATGATCATTGGAAAACTCAAACAATTGCAAATACATCTCAATTACAGTTTGATCAGGAATTTGGAAATACTTTTTTTGGTACTGGTGATACACTAATTGGAGCTGAAACTCTTATGAGTTTACGAGCTAAAAATCCTAAACGTTTTCTCGAGGGTGGTGCGCTAACTGTATATGAGGAGACGCTTGAAAAGCACAATTATATCATGACTGTAGATGTTGCGAAGGGAAGAGGTCAGGATTATTCTACTTTTACAGTGATCGATATTAGCACTAGACCTTTTAAGCAGGTTGCTGTTTATCGCAATAATGCTATCTCTCCTTTACTCTTCCCTGATATTATATATAAGTATGCAGTTTCCTATAATGAAGCATATGTAATAGTAGAATCAAATGATCAAGGGTCAGTAGTATGTAATGGATTATATCATGATCTAGAATATGAAAATGTACATGTTGAATCCGCAGTTAAAGCAAATGCTATTGGCATTGAAATTACTCGCAAAAGTAAAAGAATTGGTTGTTCAGCAGTTAAGGATTTGCTTGAAACAGGAAAACTTGAAGTTTGCGATGAGAACACTATCTTAGAAATTTCTACATTTGAGGCAAGAGGTCAATCATATGAAGCATCTGATGGCAATCATGATGACTTAATGATGAATCTTGTGATGTTTGGTTATTTTACTGCAACAAACTCGTTTGCAGATTTAACAGATATTGACATCAAGAATATGCTTTTTGAGCAAAGAAGAAAAGAAATTGAAGAAGATATTGTGCCGTTTGGCTTTATAGACAATGGCACTGATTACATAGAAACTTTAGAAAGAAAGCCAACCGACAGGTGGCAAATTCAAGACTATGATCCTGATTTTGGCGGCGGTGAAGTTGTATATGATAGAGAATGGTAATATTATAAATAATAGCATATTGAACAATAACCGTATTATGATATCATATAATTAGCAGAAGGAAACAAAGCTATGGCACTCGGCACACCGTCAGAAAGTCCAGCGGTTGTTGTAAAGGAAATAGATTTGACAGGTGGCGTTCCTAACGTCCAGTCAACTACCGGAGCAATCGTAGGTAACTTTCGTTGGGGTCCGGTTGAGGAAAGAACTCTTATTAACAATGAAGCAACATTAGTTGATACTTTCGCCAATCCAGACTCTGACACCACAATAGATTTTCACTCAGCTGCTTATTTCTTACGTTACACTAGCTCATTGCAAGTCGTACGAGAAGTAACATCAGCAGCTAAAAACTCTCGTTCAACAGTTGGACAAGCTAATACCGACAGTGATGGTTCACTGGACACAGAAACTGTTAAAAACGAGATAGATTTTAATTCACAAAAATCATCACTAGCAGCAGCAAGTCACACTTTTGTAGCAAAATATCCAGGTGAACTTGGCAACTCTTTGAAAGTAAGCTTACTTGCAGCAGACTCAGCAGGTGGCGTAACTTTTTCAAATTGGACATACGCTGATGATTTTGATAAAGCTCCTGGAACATCAGTATATGCATCTGGTAGAGGCGCATCAAGAGATGAAGTTCATGTTGCTATCATTGATAGTAACGGAGAATTTACTGGCACAGCTGGTACAGTTCTTGAAACTTTCCCATTCTTGTCAATTGCCGATGATGCTAAAAACACTGATGGAACAACAAACTATATTGAGGATGTAATTAACGAACGTTCTGAATATATTTGGATGGTAGGTTTCGATTCAGATTACAATGTAGCAGGTGCAGGTACAACTTCAACTAACGGCAAATCATACGCTGTTAATACCACTACTCTTGCTTCAGACTATCCAATGACGCAAGGCGTTAATTCAAGTCCTCTTACAACATCTGAAATTCTCACAGGATTCGATTTATTCGAAGATCGTGATCAAGTAGAAGTCGACTTCTTGATTGCTCCTGGAATGAATGCTCGTGTAGATCAGACAACTGTTGTCAATGATCTAGTTGCTACTGCAAGCTCTCTTCGTAAAGATTGCATTGTAGTTGCATCACCAGCACGTACTGATGTTATAAATGTTACAAATGCAGCAACTGCAACTACAAACATAATTGCAACTGCCAATACATTTACTAACTCATCATACCTTGTGATGGATAATAACTATCTCAAAGTTTATGATAAGTACAATGATCAATACATCCACATCCCTGCGGCATCTTCAATTGCAGGCCTTTGCGCTGCAACTGATATTAATAGAGGCCCTTGGTTCTCTCCTGCAGGTATTCGTAGAGGTAATTTGCTAGGTATCACAGCTCTTGCTTGGACTCCTAATAAATCACAAAGAGATCAGCTCTACAAAGCTGATATTAACCCAATTGCAAATATCCCAGGTCAAGGCACACTACTTTACGGTGATAAGACAATGCTAGGACGTCCTTCAGCATTTGATCGAGTCAATGTGCGTAGATTATTCCTTGTTCTAGAAAGAGCGATTGCAAGAGCAGCACAATCATCACTCTTTGAATTCAATGATGAGTTTACACGTGCAGAGTTCGTCAATATTGTCGAACCAGTTCTTAGAGAAGTCAAAGGTAGACGCGGTATCACAGATTTCCGCGTTGTCTGTGACGAAACTAATAACACTCCTGCAATCATTGATCGCAATGAGTTCATCGCAAACATCTTCATCAAACCAGCACGTTCAATCAACTACATTACTCTAAACTTTGTAGCTGTAAGAACAGGTGTTGACTTTGAAGAAGTAGTTGGCACGGTTTAAGGAGGTAACGAACAATGGCTATTCTCGGAGTAGATGACTTTAAGTCAAAGCTGAGAGGCGGCGGTGCTCGTCCTAACCTCTTCCAAGTAACAATCAACTATCCAGGATTTGCGAATGGTGATGCTGAATTAACTTCATTCTTATGTGAAGCAGCAAGTCTTCCTGGCTCAACTTTCGGTGTTATTCCAGTACCATTTAGAGGACGTATCCTAAAAATGGCTGGTGATCGCACATTCGGTGATTGGGAAACAACCATCATCAATGACACTGATTTTGCAGTCAGAGATTCAATTGAACGTTGGATGAATGGTATTAATGCACATTCTGCAAATACCGGTCTGACAACACCAATTGCATATGAGGCAGATCTAAAAGTTGAACAGCTTGATCGTTCAGGCGATATCCTAAAGACTTACAACTTTAGAGGTGCATATCCAACTACGCTAAGTGATATTTCAGTATCATATGCCGAAGTTGATGCGATTGAGCGTTTCACATGTACATGGTCTTACCAGTACTTCGAAACTAACACAACTACTTAAATAAATAGAAAGAGCCGGTCAAGGCCGGCTCTTTTTTTCTCTAGTTAGGATTTGAAAATGGCGGAAGATTTTTCCAGCAATGATGGCATCAAGGTTTTTGGTTTTGAAATCAAGCGTGCTAAGAAAAAAGAAGAAGTAAAATCTCCTTCTATTGTGCCGCCTCGAGATGATGAAGGAGGTAGTTATGCAACTGCTTCTGGCACACACTATGGCCAGTATCTTAATCTTGGCGATGATGACTCAAAGGATAATTACCAGTTGATTATGAAATATCGTGGTAATGCTATGCATCCTGAAGTAGATGCGGCTATTGAGGACATTGTCAATGAAGCGATTACTGGATCAGAGTTAACTCAAATACTCGAGTTAAACTTAGAAAATTTGCAAGTTTCAAAAAGTATTAAGAATAAACTTGTAGAAGAATTTAACACAGTATATGCAATGCTCAACTTTAAAGAGTTGGGACACGATATTTTCAGACGTTGGTATATTGATGGTAGGCTTTATCATCACCTTATTGTTAATGAAGCAAATCCAAAAGATGGTATCATTGAAGTTAGACCTATTGATGCAGCTAAGATGCGTAAGGTCAAAAAAATTAAAAAGAAAAAAGATCCAAAAACTGGTGCTGATATTATCGAAAAAACTGAAGAATTTTTTGTTTTTCAAGAAAAACCCGGTGTTTCAAAAACTGGTGTAAAAATGACAAATGATTCTGTAAGTTACGTGACTTCAGGACTTCTAAGTGAAGATAGAAAAAAAATTATCTCATTCTTACATAAGGCTCTTAAGCCTATTAACCAATTAAGAATGATGGAAGATTCTCTAGTTATCTATCGACTAGCACGTGCACCTGAAAGAAGAATCTTTTATGTAGATGTAGGTAACTTACCGAGGGGTAAAGCTGAACAATACATGAAAGATATTATGACAAAATATCGTAACAAACTAGTGTATGATGCTGCTACTGGCCAGATTAAAGATGATCGTAAGCATATGTCTATGCTCGAAGATTTTTGGCTTCCTCGTCGTGAGGGTGGCAAAGGTACAGAAATTACTACTCTTCCTGGAGGTGAAAACTTAGGTCAAATTGAAGATGTTATATTTTTCCAAAAGAAAGTTTTTAGATCTCTTAACGTTCCTCTAAATAGATTAGAACAAGAGCAGCAATTCTCGCTAGGTAGATCCACCGAAATCACAAGAGATGAGCTAAAGTTTCAAAAGTTTATTGACAGACTTCGCATGAGATTTGCGCATTTGTTCTATGGAATTCTAAAAAAACAACTTGTACTTAAAGGTATTTGCACTGACGAAGATTGGGAAATTTGGAAAAATAATATTTCTGTTGATTTCGTAAGAGATAATCAATTTGTAGAATTAAGAGATATGGAAGTAATGAGAGAAAGAATTGCTACTCTTGATCAAATTTCTAACTATGTAGGCGAATATTTTTCAAAAGAATGGGTACAACATAATGTACTTAGATTAACTGAAGAAGAAATTCAGCAAATGAAAACCCAAATGGATGGAGAAGAAACTTCAGAACCTGAAGAACAGCCGCAAGAGGAAGAACCTCCAGCGACTGGACAAAAACATAGTATTGATATTAATGTAAAAGGAAATAACAATGAGTGAAGACATGACACAAGATGCTTTTGAAGGACCTAATGTAGAAGATCTAATCAATCAGGCAATTGAAAAAGATTATAATGGTGCTAATAAAGTATTTGGCGATATTATGACTCTTAAAATGAATGATATGCTTGATCAAGAACAAGTTAGACTTGCAGATCAAATTTTTAATGGAGCTGAAGATGAAGCTGATGTCGACGATGAACAACTCGAACTTGACCTTGAAGCAGAGGGCGAGCTTGAGTCGAACGAACCGGATGATGAGGAAGATGACGAAGTCGAAGAAGAAGACTCGCTAGAAGAAGATGATGATGAAGAATAAATTTGTTCTAAATAGAAAAAATAATTTTTATAAATAATAGTATCGAAATGAAAAAATTTTCACAACTTAGAGAACTGACTGGAAGAAAACCTGAAGGCCAACTAGTATTGGATAAAAAATTAGGTAAGATCCGGGTGCAGGTATATAAAGAAAGAAATGGTTTCATTTCGTACGTTGACGGTGATCGCTTAGATCAATATAGATCTAAGAAGGAAGCAGAAAAAGCCGCAACTGAATTCGTAAAGGTATTAAAAAAATGAAGCTGATAGCCGAATACACTGAAGATCAATTAGAAGTTATTACTGAAGCTACTAAAGATGGCGGTAAAACATATGCCATTGAAGGTGTATTCATGTCAGCCGAACAAAAGAATCGTAACGGTAGAATATATCCGCGGCCGGTGATGGAAGGTGCTGTTGACAAATATGTCACTGAACAAGTATCTAAGGGCCGTGCTGTAGGTGAGCTAAATCACCCTGAAGGACCTACTGTTAATCTAGATAAAGTTTCTCACAAAATCGAATCCCTTGATTGGAAAGGTAACGATGTTGTGGGCAAAGCGACTATTTTGGAAACTCCTATGGGGCAGATTGTAAAAGGTTTGTTGGATGGAGGAGTCAAACTAGGCGTTTCAACTCGTGGTATGGGAAGTCTCGAGAATCGTGGTGGCGCAATGATGGTTAAGGGAGATTTTCTCCTGAATGCTGTCGATATTGTTCAAGATCCATCTGCTCCTAGCGCATTTGTTAATGGGGTTATGGAAGGCGTAGAATGGGTATGGAACAACGGCATCATCGAAGCTCAGGCAATTGAAAAGATAGAGACTGAAATTAAGAAAGCTTCTCGAACTGATCTCTATGAGACACAGGTTCGTGAGTTTAAGAATTTCCTCTCGTTGCTCAAATCTAAATAAAAAAGGAGTCAATAATGACTGAAGATCAAATCGAAGATCAAGATGTTGACCTCCATGATGACAACGATGTCGTGGAAGAAGCTCACGATCTGAAAAACGCTGAAGCACAGTCAATTAGTGCAACCGACAAAGCCGGTGAAGCTACTAAAAAGGCACCAGCTCGTAAAGGTGACAATACGACGCAGGATCCAATGCCTAAGACTAAAGGTGGCATGATCACCGCGGCTGTAGGTGCGATGCAGGGTATGTCCAAAGAGAAACTTTCGGGTGTTCTTGGAACTGTCATGGCAAGCACAGAAACTGATGCGTTTGACGGTGAAGCAATTGCTGAAAATCAACTTGACTACAAAGCAGACTTTCAACAAGACCTGAATGCACTGGTCAACGAAGAAGCTACTTTGTCAGAAGAGTTTAAGGCAAAGGCTGAAACAATTTTTGAGGCAGCAATTAAATCAAAGCTTGCTGAAGAAATTGATCGTCTTGAAGAGAAATATAACGAAGAATTGGCTGAAGAAGTTTCTACTACTAAAGCTGAACTCGTTGAAAAAGTTGACAGCTATCTTAACTACGTAGTTGAGACATGGATGGAAGAAAATAAACTTGCTATCCAGAATGGCTTGCGTACTGAAATTGCAGAAAATTTCATGAACAATTTGAAAGAATTGTTTGTAGAGTCTTATGTAGAAGTACCTGAGTCAAAAGTTGATCTAGTTGACGAACTAGCTTCAGAAGTTGCAGAACTCGAAGAGTCTTTGAATGCTACAACTGAAAAAGCTATCTCAGTGCAAGAAGAAGTTGAAATGCTGAAGCGTGAAAAAATCATTCGCGAACATTCAAGCGGCTTGGCTGAAACCCAAATTGAGAAACTAAATTCTTTGGTAGAAGATATTGATTTCGAAGACGAAGAAACTTTTGCACAAAAAGTTGCTACCGTTAAAGAATCATATTTTACCAAGAAAATTGCTGAGGCAGCTGACATCGAAGAAGCTGACGATGGTGAAGATACACCTATCGTTACTTCTGACACTATGGCTCAGTATCTTTCCGCAATCCAAAAAACAAACAAATAGATTAGGGAGTCCAATCTAATGCAAACTGTATCTTACGATCAGCTGATGGAAAAATGGGCACCGGTACTGAATGAAGAGTCAGCTGGTGCAATTAAAGACCATCACAGAAAAGCTGTTACTGCAGCTATTCTAGAAAACCAAGAGCGAGCCCTTCGCGAAGAAGGCCTTCTTAACGAAGACGCTCCAACAAACTCAACTTCAAATGTAGCTAACTGGAATCCAGTTCTCATTGCTCTAGTACGCCGTGCTATGCCTAACTTGATGGCATACGATATGTGTGGTGTTCAGCCAATGTCTGGTCCAACAGGCCTCATCTTTGCGATGAAGTCACGCTACGAAACAACTCGTGCTGGGGCAACCAAAGGTGGCGAAGCTCTCTTTGATGAAGCAGTCACAGGATTTTCAGGCGATTCAAACGGTACTCAGGATTCTGATACATCAAAGAGAGCTTCGCCACCTTTGGTTG
>Ga0213865_10001454_pt1 | contig 15419 bp, 25 predicted proteins | sample PICome_6_FD_160100 | JGI IMG/M metagenome (GOLD analysis project Ga0213865, IMG submission 160100) | Coastal seawater microbial communities near Pivers Island, North Carolina, United States - PICO282 | ecosystem: Environmental > Aquatic > Marine > Coastal | place: USA: North Carolina...
TGGATAACTTGGCTCTGCCATAACTATGCTCCGAATGTTCTAGCAAATGCACCACCACGACTTCTTTGTTCTGCTACTGCATTTATTGTTTCTTGTTTGATTGTTGGTAGAAGATTTAAGACTTCTGCTCTTACTGTTGGTACAACACCTGTACTAAATGATATTGATTGATTAACTACAACTCCACTACCACCTAGTTCGTTATTAGGAACGATGTTACCTGCTGTCTTAGGTACAAATAACTCAGCACCTCTTTCACCTACCATATAAGGTTTATTTGGTGGAGTATAACCACCATTTGCAAATCCAAGCATTCCTGTTACAGCTCCACCTATTGCTGAGCCAACTCCACTCATGAATCCTGATGTGATACCACCTTTTTGTGATTCTTGAAATTCTTTCAATGATGCTGTCAGACTTTTTAACAAAGGCTCCATAACTAATATTTGGAATATCGTACTTGCAATCTGTGATGCTACACTTTTGAAAATATCCTTCATGGCATCTTTAAAATTTCCACCTGCTACTAATGCATCACCGAATGCATCAGATATTGATTTACCTGCATCTTCGAAAATTTTATTAAGATTCTGTGTTATCTCAGCTAATTCACCTTCTGTGATAATAACCTTATTTGTTGATTCTACAGTTTTTTGTTTAGCATCATTTAAATTTAGAACTCTATCACCATAAATATCTATTAACTTCAATATGCCATTTAAGTTAGCAATTTCATCTTTTTGCTCTCTAACTACTTTTTTTGTGGTTTCAGATTCATCATCTAAAACAGAATTTAAAGCAATGAGAGAAACTGTTAAACCTTTTACTACAATATTTGCTTTTGCAAATGCTGTGATAACTTTTGCTACCACAGTTGTTGCTAAGAATATTCCTAATGCTTCTACTGTGGTTTTTATTGTTTCAAAGTTTTCTACAATAGTGCTTGTAAGTTTAGCTAATGATTTACCGACCTCTGAGCCAAATTTAACTATTTCATCTTGACTGTTTGCAAGTGCATTATTTAAATCACCAAACTGAGCTTTCAGCTCAACCATAAATTCATCTGCTACTGCTTTTCTAAATTGAAATAGTTTATCTTCTAGCATTGATAAAGTACCTGTTAAGGTATTAGCTAAATCATCTGTTACATTTCCAAACTCTCCACCTTTACCAAATACTTCTTTAAATCTTTTTACTGTTTCATTGATTGAGACTTCAGCACCAACTTGAAAACCAAGCATTGACCTAACACCTCTTTCTCTGAATACATCAGCAGATGCTATACCACCTGAGAACGACCTTTGAATTTGTTCTGCTGTTTGTTGGAATGATAAACCTGTAGCACCTGCAACATTACCTGTTATCTCTAATAACTCTGCAAGTTCTTCTGCATCATCTGCTACTACTGCAAGATTACCTGATGCACCTTGTATTTCTGCTAATGTGAATGGTACTTTACTAGCAAACTTAACCATTTGGTCGAATGCTTTAGAGCCTTCTTCTGCTGTACCAAATAATGCTTTAAGTCTTACTTGTAAATCTTCTATTTGTCTTCCGACATCTACAACTTGTTTGATTTGATATGCACCAAATGCTGTTGCAAACAAACCACCAAAGGTTATAACTTTGCCACCTATGTTGCTAAGAGTTGTGCCAAACTTCTTGAATTCGTTTGACATCTTGCTAGATGATTTTTTGACTTCGTTGTTTGCTTTATCAAGACCTCGTTTTAAGTCTGATAAATCTGCTTCAATCTTTACTAATAACTTATCTAATTCCATGTCTAGTTGTCAGGGTACATTTCCTTTAATCGTTCCAAATCAGATTTGTCCATAGGCTCTGATTTCTTACCTGTATTGTATTCTGTAAATCCTTTTATAGCTAGAGTGATTTCCTTAATAGACATATCCCACACTTGCTGTGGTGGTAGATGCATCATACCGACACATATTTCAAGCCACCTTTCTACAGGTAGCTCGTAATCATCATTTAAGGATTGCTTTTTTTTTCTGTATTATCAGGGTCTACATTAAGTGCTAATGTCAGTAGTTCACCTGTTAATTTCATTGATTCAACTAAACCAATCTCAGATACATGTTTTTTAATATCAGATTCATTAATATCATTTCCACCTGCTCTGATAGCAAGGGTTAGGATAGTTATGATATCTAATAAGGTAATATCTGCTGTAGTTAGTTTATTACCTACTTTAAGAATAGATGTGCCTAGTGCTTCTTCTATTCTCATAATGGTATCTAATGACATACGAGCCTTGTATGTCTTATCTTTGAAATTAAGAATCTTCTCTGCTTTCAACGAATTTGTTGTCATCATTCTTCTCCTTTTTGATTATCATACTGATAACTTCATCTCTAGCACCTACATTTTTAGCACTAGAGATTACATATTTATCTTTATCGATTTTCATTACACCTAAGTTATCCCAACCACTAAAGAATGGCAGTTCAACTTCTGATTGGTCTAAACCTAGATTAACTTTAGCATTAATCTTTTTCTTATTTATTGTTACTTCTTTATCAATCCACATATTAGACTGTTGCTATAGTTACTGCACCTGCTGATTCAAAGCTCAAACTATACTGAGCTGAATCATTGTAAGTACCACTATATTCGATAGCTGTTACTTGGAATGAGCCTGTAAAAGTATTGTAATCAGGTACTATGAATTGATAGTTAGTAAATGTACTGTTATCAAAATCACTTAATACTGTTTGATGTGATGCTGAATCATCAAATACACCACTACCTGAAATTGTAAAAGATTTAATGCCACCTTGTGCTAGAAGTTCTCTAACTCTAGACGAATCTTTTGTTGTAACATCAACTGTTTCTTGGTTGATTGAAATTGAAGTATCTCTTAGTCCACCAATAGTTGTAAATGCTTCAGGTGAAGCACCATCTCCAACTTTGACTAATACCTCTGCACCTTTTTGTACTGCCATTTTTTATTACCTCTAATTATCGTAAATTGTAAAATTAATATTAACTATACCATGTCTTGTGATTCCATCTGCTTCTACGAGAGTTGTTGCACTATTAACATAACTCATAACAGAATCAGCACCTGACACAGAGATTGTAACATTATTCGTTAAATTGTAAATTCTTTCCATGATTTCCTTGATTTCCTTTTGACCTCTATATTGAGACCAAACATCGATATCTACATTGTATAAATTACCATCTACAGTCTTAGTTCCTATATCTGTGGTTATTTCATTACCAATTAAAACATAAGGATATGCTGTATCTTGTGGTGCTATAGAATCAAATATCTTATTATCACCTAATAAACTATCAAGTGTGCTATCACCTGATAACAGAGAATATAATGCTGATTGTAAATCGAATGAATGATATCCCATTATTTCACCATAATAGTTTTAGCTATTTTATTAGCATATATTCTAGTCTTGTTAAATGCTTTAGATTCTTTACTCATAAATGGTCTGTTATAGACTAATTCTAAATACTGAGAATATTCTACATTAGTAGAAACCTTTGCTGTCGGTAATTTACTAAATGCTGTTGCAGGTCTCATAGTAATACTATTAACTAATCTTCCTGTATCGATTGCAGGTGGATTACCCTCTGATGATGCAACATGTTTCTTTCCACCTTTTTTGGTATAAGTATTACCTGTCTTAGGAGTATTTCTCATGTCTCTCATGACTTCATTTCTAAAATAGTTTGCAACTCTATTCACATGTCTGATTGCATTTCTTGTAATTAACTGTTCTGCTTCTTTCGTTGCTTTTGGAATCGTATTACTTATTCTTACAGATATCATGTAGCCACTCCTTCAGTTGCTAGTATTTCCTGAAACTTTCTTCTTCCTTCTTGAATATCAGTAATCTGAGTTATGTTAAATGTTTTTGAGTTGTAAGAGATTCTATATTTTTCTGTTAAAGAAGAATAATATCTGATTGTAAATCTGTAATTAGATGTTCCTCTGAGTTGGTCTCCAAAGATTCCTTCACCACCTGATAGATTCTCTGCTTTAGCCCATACAGTTGTAGCAGTAGAATGAGTAGTTGTAGTTCCACCACCTGCATCAGTTACACCACCTAAAGTTTGTAAACTGATTCTATTTCTCATCTCTCCTATAAGAGACATTAGACCATACCACCATAATGTGCTGTGCCACGATAAGGATTAGTTCCAAACTGTCTGATTATGTATGGTTGTAATAATTGTGTTGCTTGATAAGGTGCTGACATTCTTTCTGTTCCATCACCTCTGTGTTCAAATAACCATGCTGTATAAATAAGACATGCATGTTTAATATCTTCAGGTACATCGGTTGTACCACCATAACCTGCTACATAAGTAATTTCTAAAGCATTAGCTACTCTTAATCCTGTTGGATAACTTTCACCATTTCTTAAAACAAATCTTGCAGGAATGCCTTGATTATCTAAATAATATTTGCTTGATGCAAAAGTGCTTTCTGTATCTGCATCATCATAGTATTTAACACTTGATATAGATGCTACAGGTGATTGTGGTAACAAAATACTTCTTCTTGTAATGTCTTGGTCAATACCAATGTAATTACCTTCTTGTAAAGGTATATCTGTGTCATAGACAGAATCTATAGACATCTTCAATGTTTGGGTTGTAATACTTCTACCTGTATATCTTTTAGCCCAATTATGTGATGCCTTTAATAATGTAGATATGACTGTATCATCATCACTACCATCTATTCTTAGCCATGATTTGACTTCTGCACTTGTGATTGCAAATTCTGTTTCTGCTGTTTGTACTGATAATCCTGCCATTGTTACCTCTTATAATTGTAGCACTATGATATATGATACTATGATTACGAACAATATCTCAATTATAGATAGCTCAGGTTTAAACCACTTAGTTCTGATTCTAGCTGAGTTAAACAGCACTAATATGGATAGAAACAATGCTACTGATAATGTTATATCCATTATCTGCTTAAAGGATTGTTATTTTTCTCCTTTAAGTCCTCAATTTGTGATTTCAATATTGATATTTCTTTTTCTAAGTTAGATATATCAGGAATACTCCTTTGTTCTACTACATCTAATCTATTCATTATTGTGCCTACTTGTACGAAAAGACCACCAAATCCTACTAATAAAGAAAAAACAGCACCTATTATCTTGATATCCAATCTGACCTATCCTCGTATATTTTATCGTTATATATATTCCTTACATCAACATAAGTCTGATTAAGATATGTGTCAATGTTCCTGTCCATTATAACAGGTTGCTTAAATATCTCAGCATTGACTTGTGAGTAGCTGTCAATCTTATTATTGTTAGACATAACCTTAGCCACGATTAAAGATACTGCTTTGAGCTGTCCTTCGGTTGTTTTAATTTTATCAGCAACCTTTATAGTGATATCTTCTATGGTTAATTCGGTTTCAACACTCCCACTCTCGTTATTGGTTTCGGTTTCCTCTGTGACAATATCTGAGTTACTTTCATCAATGTTTGTATTTCCTTCTGTTTCTTCGATTGTTTCTTCCTGATTAGATATCTCCTCTGTTTGTTCAATTGGTGCTTCTGCAAGTATTTCTTCATAAACTTCTTCTACGACAATTTCTTCATTAACTTCTTCTGCTACTTCAGGCTCTAAAACTTCTGAAGATAAGACTATTGTTTCTTCTATAAATTGTTCTTCCTCTAAAGAAATAGTTTCTTCTATCGTTTCTACTACAATTTCTTCAACAACTACTTCTTCTATGACAGGTTGTTCGTAAACGAATTCTTCTATTTCTATTTCTTGTATATCATTTGATACTTCTGTTATGGCATTTTGTGTTACTGCACTCATAACAACAGGGTCATAATCGATAAATAATGTAGGACTTTTTAAGTCAGCACCATAATGAGATATAGAATTACTGTTCTCATTAAAAGTATATCTAACTGTTATGTCGTAATCTTCTTGGCTATTATTACCAATAATAATTGAATCAGTATGTGTGCAATAATAACAACCATCGTTGTTTATAGTTTTAGTTTGTGTAGTTACGTTACCATTATCATCTACTAAAGTTTGTGTTATCTCTACGTTTTGTTCTATCTGATTCCAAAACCAAATATCTGCACCTGCTGTAGATGTAAACCCATTATTAATAATACCTTTAGATAATCCTGCATCATTTTGTAATGAGATACTATTTTCTATGTATTCTCCATCAACACCTGCAACAATAGAATTTCCATGATTGTGGTCATTTGTTCCTGACCAACCATTAGCAAAGTTATTACCATCGTACATTTGTTGATTAAGGAGATTATTCGTTGTTTCTGCATACAAGGATATCGGTAAAATTAGTAGGGTACTAACATACCACCCTAGTCGTTTAAAACCGATTTTAGGGCATTTAAGCTCGTTTTTATTTGGGATTTTTACCATTATTGGTCAAAGATTCCTTATATCTACGATATTGCTCTACTTTATTATCTGTAGGTTTTCTTCTTTCATATATAACTTTCATAGCTTCCTCACCAATCAAACTTTTACCATCTTTCATAACAGGGCATGGTGTTCCACTTCTGTACATGGCATCAAACACAACAGGGTCATCACACATTATACTGATGGATGCTACAGTCATTGAAAGTGCTTTTAGCATTTTTGCTTTCTTTAATCTTTCACATGCTTCATCTGTCATAACATAACCACCACCTGAAAAAGATATTCCCATAACTGTGACACCACCTGAGATTACAAGACTGCATGAATCTTGAGAATAGACAGACATTGCAGGTGCATGAGATGAGTTTACAGCAGTCTCCTGATTGGTTGAGTTGCTTGTTGAATTTGTTGTGGAATTTGTAACCTGTCCTTGATAGGTATTGTTAGTGGTTGCTTCATAACCTTGAATACTTGTGTTGCTTCCTGATACATTACTCTGAGTTGATGTAGCTCCACTACTTGTAACATCTGATGATGCATCTTCAATTGCATAACCTAATATTAAGACAATAGTTACAATTAATCCTAGATATAATCTGTTCATCTTCTAACTAAACTTCCACCAAAATAAAGACCAATAATACTAGATACAACATGTGTATCTAAAGGTGTGATGACTAATCCTTCCATTGGTTTCCATTGTGTCATATCCATGTCTGATGCAAATATCCACCAACCTTGTTGTATTGTTTCTGTGTAACCAACATAGATAGGCATACTAGGGTCAATGAATGGTGCTAACTTTGGTAATACAATAATTGCTAGTACACACATAAGTGCTATCCATCTACGAGTATTCTTAGTAAAAGCATCGGTTACTTCTCTTGCTTTGTCAAATTGTTGTGATTGAAACTCTGCACGTTGCATGAGCATCTTTTGTTCATCTGCTTTGTCTTTTGTTTTTTGAGCCATGATGGATAAGATTCCACCAAGCACAGTAGATACGAGCATAGAGATTAGCTCGATAGGGAACATTATTTAACCATTGAATAAATGACAGCACAGATACCACCTACCCATGCTAGAAAACCTATAACCCCTTTGCTCTTGTTTATTACTGATGTTAAATCATCAACCTTAGTTTCTACTTTGTCCATACGATTGCTTAATGCATCTATTTTTTCAGCAAGTTGTTCTAAGGTCATTTTCATGATTAACTACCTATCAATGCATCTACTTCTGCATCTGTTAATCCTAAGTCTTTAAGTTTTTGTCTGCCATTTGCTTTGTCTGTTTCTTTTTGTGTATCTGCATCTTTTAATTCTTGTATCTTTGCATTCACTTCTGCTTCAGTTGGAATAGTTGCACCCTCTTTAATAATCTTAATGTGTTGATATTGCATACGTTCAGAATTAGGTATTTTGTTTCCATTATCATCTTCTTTTTTCCAACCATACCAATTGACACCATTAGTATTATTAAATGTTTGCAATGCTTCTTGTAAATAATCTCTATCCATTTTTATGTATCTCCAAGTTTAAAAATTGCAAATCCTGTCCTTGATTGTGTTGTCTCACCTGAAAGAAAAGTACCTGTATCAAAAGACCCTGTAAGAAATTTGAATTTAACATTCGATGTGTCTGTTACATCAATAAGAAAATTGTTTGATGCACTATGAGTACCTTGTTCACCTGCTGAAAGTGTTGCAACATTAGTATAACTAGAATTATCTTCAGTAACAGCTAATGTATAGTTTGCAATTACATCACCTGTTACTACTGATATACGAGCTTGATAATTTAAAAAATATATACCTGTTGCAGGAAATGAAAAAATACCTGAACTTTCTGTTAACCCTGTTCCTATTCCACCCCATACACTATTATCAACTCTTTCCCAATTTGTTGTTACATCAGCATTTGTGCTTGTGTTTGTATTAGCAGTCAATCTCCATTGGTCTGCCATTTGTATTCCTGTATCATCAGTCGTTGCAATAGTCGATGTACTTGCAGGTAAGGTAAGAGTATTAACTCCTGCTACACTTGGAGCTAAAATTTCAATCTCACCTGAAGTATCACCTGCTATTTTTATACTTGCCATTAGTCTGCCTCTTGAATAGTGTTACCCTCAGCAACCCATTCTTGAATTGCTTGGTAGTCTATATTTGCTGTGTCTATCGGCACAGAGTGTTTACCATTATCATCTTCAACATTGATACAATAATTTGTATCTGACATTGAATCAGTCATATATTTTGCACTTGTTATACTATTAATATTAATCATAATTCTGCATCTGCTGTATAGTTACCTTGACATAAACCTGCATTACCTGCTGTAAGACCTGAGCTGTAAGTTAATACTGCTGTAAATCTATGTGTTTGTGCATTAGATGCCATACTGCTTGGATTTAATCTATCTGCACCATCATAAAATGTCCACTCACTATCTTCAGGTGTATTTTGAGCTCGATAATAAGTTATTGTAGGTGCTGACCTCATTTCACATTTCAATGTTACAACTGTTTTGAATTCTGTTGAACTCATTGTAGCACCTATTGAGTTATCACTTTGACCTGCTACATAACTACTATAATTTTGTGGGTCTGTTCCTTGTGGGAATGATTTTTGAAAATACCTTTGACATCTAGCTAGACTTGTACCTATATCATCATGCTGAAATGGTGGCATACTATTTTCATCGAAAGAGCCAATCTCCATTTGCAAACCACAGACTAGTAATTCATTATCTGTGCTACTGCCAAGATTAACATTACCCTCACATCTGTTTGCATTTGTTTTAGCACCCCATGAGGTTTGTAAAGTACCACCTCTAAAATCACTTCCACTATCTCCCCATATTCCTATAGAAAATCTATGTGAGCTGTCTGCTGATAAAGTTCCTGTAGTATCACCTGCAAATGTTTTTACGAATTTAGTCCATGTGTTTGCAGAAGTTATATTAAGTGCTGATGAAATCTGTCTATCGTTTTCTCTATCCCAAATTTCTAAAATAAAGTTGCCTGTTAAATTACTTTTTAACCAAACAGCTACAGTTATTGGCTCTGCACTTGATGTACCTTTTTTAAGTAATTGTAAATCTTGCCCCTCAAAATGATATTCAATAGGTAATAAATAATCACCTGATGCAGGTGAAGCATCTGCTGTTGTACAATCATATTTTTGTGAATACTTAAATCCTTGTCCTGTTGGAACATCTGTAGATTGTGCTATAGTCCAAGTTCCTAGTGAGCCATACTCAAAATACATTCTATCAGCTACCTTGACACCATTAGATGTTACACTTGTTACAGAAGTTCCTCTTTGGAAAATATTCATATCTCCATTGATAATTAATGGTTTGCTATTGTGCCTACTTAGTATGACTTCGTTATCTGATACTGTACCATGTAAAGTTAGTGCCATTATTCAACTCCCATTAATGCTTTTATTTGAGCATCTGTTAAACCTAATTCTTTTAGTTTTGCTATGCCACTTTCTCTGTTTGCTATCTCATCATTATCGTTTGCTTTTTGTTCATCTGTTCTTAAATCTTCACAAACAAATTTTTCATCTACATATTTGTTTGCATTGATATCTATTGCTTGTTGCCATACTTCTTTTGTTACTGTTACTTTTGGCTCTTCTACAGAATCAGTATCTAAATACCAACCTAATAAAACTCCATTTGAATCTAACTTTGCAATCATTATGTTTTTCTCCCAAAAGCTAAAACCCAACCTGTAACATTTGCACCACCACTACCAACAGTAACACTTGTTGTGCTTAATGAGTGTATTCTAAGATAAGCTCCACCTGCCGTTTCCGTACCATGATAAACACCATAATAATTAGTAAAAGCAAGAGGGAAAGTTATTGTCTGTGTTGATGCTGATGATTTTCTTACCCAATTAATAAGCAATGTATTGTCAAATAATATATAACCATTTGAATTATTAGATGTGCCTATACTAGCACTTGCTGTTAAAAGAGCATTTCCACCAACAGTAACATTACCACTAGCATCTATCCTCATTCTATCAACACCTGCTGTTTTAAAATCTATTTGGTCATCTGTATCTGCATGGATTGATGTATCTCCATCTGCATCTAATACTAATTCATTACCTTGAATATCAATGGTAGTACCAACAGTCATTTTGGTTACACCTGCTGATTGAATATCTATGATACCTGAAGTATCTGATTCTAGTTGTAAACCTGAACTTGTATCTGCATCTATTTTTACTGTCATTAGAGTATTACCCACCTAGCACCTGTTGGCACTGTTACTGTCACACCACTATCGATAGTAAGTGGAGAGACTGACATACCATTGGTATTTGTTGTTAATGTATAATCTGCTGAGATTGAATTACTGTTTTCGTATATAGCTCCACCTGCTGATGCACCACCACCGATACTACCCCATGCAGAGCCATCATAACCCTCAAATCCTGATGTGGTTGTATTAAATCTTAATAAACCTGCTGATGGACTTCCATCTCGTTGTGCAGTAGTACCCACAGGAATTTCAGCACTACCTGTTGTACCTGTCTCAGATACGACACCTGTAATTGATGCACCACTACCACTAAAAGTTGTAGCTGTACATGTACCTGCTACTGTGGCATTTCCTGAGCCATCTAAAGTGATACAATCTGTACCATCTGTAAATTCTACTAATCCTGTTCTTACTGAATCTGATTTAAAAAATTCTACTGAATCATTTGTTTGGTCGAGTTCACATATCTCGATATTGGCATCATTGTCTTCGTTTCTAATATAAAGTTTATTGTTTGCTGTGTCATACCATAATTGGTTAGCATAACTTGTAGAGGGAACTGAAGTTCCTGAAGATGTGCTTCCTAGTGCTTGTAATGCATTGTTTATGTCTGCTCGTGTAGCAGGAAACAGTTGATTTGCAATATCTAAATCGTGTTGAGACAAATTTAACTCCTTTTAAATTGGTTTAAGTATATCATTAAATTAAGCAGATTCCACATATCCATAACCTTTTGCTACATAAGAAAAGTCTGCTGTGATTGGATTTCCTGTACCACTACCTTGATAGAAGTTGATAGTAAACCCTGTAGCTGACTTGCTTGTAACTTCATAATGATTATTTTGGTCTAAATCATCTACCTCAATTCCTAATCCCTGTAATTCTTTAAATGCAGGTGAGAATGTAACTACTTTACCACCTGTACCTGCTGATATATCATTTTCTGCTACCACTCTATCAGGCATATCAATCGTTGCTGATAACTCATAAATAGCAGGTGTAGCTGTTTGATTAGTAGTTGTAAGTACTGCTCTAAGTTTAATATATCTTCCTTTGTAATCACCTAAAATATATGAACGATAATCTGTATAAGTTATATTGTCATTTGATGTGCTAATTTGTAGTTCTACATTGACATCATTGTGTTCTGTATATCCACCTTCAAACAGACCTGTTTGTGAATCAAACAAACCATCAGTTGAATCAAATAAACTAGCAGTATCAAACCTATTATATTTGCATGTAAAGGTAACACGACTATTATATATGCCACCTAAGTCGAATGTAGGGAAATCATATGTGCCATCTAAGTTAAATGCTGTTTCTCCACCATCATCAAATAGACCTGTATTATCATCAAAGTTTCCGACACCTGTATCAAATAATTCTCCTTCAACGATTTCTAAAAAGTTTGTGCTATCCCTTGTAACTACCTCTACTTCTGACTTTGTTCCTGTGAAGTTTGGTGATTCTGTTGATGATGTTACTGCATTAAAATCTTCTCTGATTCTATCTAGAATGATTACTGACTTTGCTGAATTAACACTTTCGATACCTAATACATCAATTGCTTTAATCATGTATGTGCCTGTTTGTGCAGGTAGTAATAGTGTATTTGCAGGTTTAGCTACTTTTTTTGCTACAACAAGACCTTCTTCGAATTTTGTAGTTGTTGTAAGTGGTGTGTGTCTTACTATGTAATGTGATAAATCTAAGTCAGGCACAGGTGTCCAATTAAGTGCTACAACATCACCTATGACATTAGTTGAGAAATTAGTTACATCACTAGGTGGTGCTGTTTTACCAATAACCTCATGTGTTAGTGTTGTGAATGAACTGTGGACATTAAAACTATTTATTGACCTTGCTCTTACATCATAAAATGCTCCATCCTCTGCATTGACCAATTCAAATATATTTCCCTTACTTCTGCCTAATGTTATATATTCTCCATCAGGGTCATTAGTATTTAATGCTTCTACTTCAAATTCATTAGTTGTTCCCTGACTACTAGAACATACTACTTTTAATACTGTTATTGGTGTTTCTGCATATATTCTAAGTTCATCTGTTACTACAATGGCAGGTGGTGTTACATCTTGTACTGTTGGTAGTGTGGTGTTATCTAAAACAAATTCTGATTCTTCTGCATCCCAATCATAAACAGATGATGCAGTTTCATTTAGTAGTAAGTTAATTCCTAACTTATCATCATTACTAAATGACCATTCTGCTACTTCAAATACTTTGTTTGTCCATCCTAGTCTAGTATTAGTTATATTAACTGTATCACCAACTTGTAATTTAAATCCTGTCATTTTAACTTGTGCAGATAAAACTATTTGCTGTCTATTTTTAAATAAAGAAATTTTAGCAATCCTTTGTGCTGTAGCACTTGATGTTGTAAATGGTAAATCTATGTCAGCATATATTACCTCTCCATCTGCATCTGAGAATGTACTGCTAGTAACCATAGGATAATCTGATGGTTGCCACGATGTTTCTTCAGATGTAAATACACCTTTTACAGTATTAAATAAATCTCTCCTTGATTTTTTAGATTCTATAGCTATCTGAGATATGAAGTCATCATCTGTTAGTGTGACACTAGGTGACACATACTGCCCACCTCTTAATATAAATTTACCATTGGAATAAGAAAGAACACCTGTGCAACTTGTTAGCATGTCATCTAATATTTGCATAGGTGGTATATCACTATAGACAACTCCATTACATGTGTATCTTTTTTCAGTTCCACCACCTGATAGAGTTACGTTTTCGTCACACAGATTAGCCATTGTTGTAAACGATGTTGTATCTATATTGTCTGTACTTATACCTAAACCTAATCTTGTGTCTGTTAAATAATCATAAACACATAAAGCAGGGTTATCAGAATGTGCTGTTGAAGATGTTCTAAAATCTAATACTTTTTTACCTTTTATTTCAGCACTAACATTTGGAATACCATTAGGAAACATATCTGTGTCATATTCCATTCTGATATAAAGATATGCTATTCCTCTTAATCTATGATTGCTTGTCCATTTACTAACAGCAGATACTAAATCGGCATCAGCTAATTGATTATCACTTCCTAAGTGTTGTTTGATTCTTATCTTGTAATCAGCTATTGGTCTTACAGTTGAAAAACCTGTATATTTACTTGGTGCTGTTACTCTTTGTCTTGTGATTCCATTTGAATCTGTTCCATAGCTAGTTAAAGATAATGCTTCATCATTAAAATATATTGTGTCGAAAGATTGAATTTCATGGGATGCAACCTGAACTACAATATGCATTTCCTTATTATTATTGGTGGATTCCATAAATAGAATAGCACCTGATTTCTTTGATGTGCCATAAACAGTATCACGATGTGTGATTGGTTGTTTTATCATCAAACTTCTATTAGAAGTCTGTTGTGTGTAGTTTTGATTACCTAATGATTGTACTCTTGGTCTTGGTGCTAATGCTACTGCACCTGCAACCATACTAGCTCCTATAGCAACTGTAGCCCAAGCAATACCACCTGTAGCAACAATACCTGCACCAATTATTGCTGTTCCGACTGCACTTAATACTGATGATACTGCACCACCCATTAGTTATAACACTCCTTTGTTAATGATGATGCAACTCGGTATATTTGCATTTTGTCATCTACTCTTAAATAATTTACCTTCTTACCAATTCCTAACAAATTAGAAAAGTATCTATTAGTCCACTCCACCATTTTCTTAGAATCATCTAATGATAGCAAGTCTACTAGCCAAACTCTATTACCACAATTCCAATTATTGACTTGTGATGTTAATTTAAAGTGTTCCTCATATTCTTCATCTAGGAATGCCCAACAGATAAATGCTGATATCTGATTATCTTTATAAAATATTTTGTATTGATTTAGATTGAATGGTTGTAGCAGATAATTAAATAATTCTTCTCTAGTTTGTTCTTTATATTTATCAAAGGACTTATAGAGATTAATTACATCGTTTATATCATTTAATCTTTTTTCTAGTGGATTCATGCATTAATTAGAGCCACCACCCCAAACAACTGATTTATCTTGTAGAGATTCTACGAACTCTAATCCCTTATCACCTGCAAATAAATTCTTTTGGTCTTGGTCGGTATATCTTCTATTAATTGGTCTTTCTAATGCAATAAGTTTATTCTCTACATTAACAGATACTTGTGCTGTATTAGCATCTTCAAGTATAGACATGGTATCTATAAAACCTTCAAATGTTTGATAAGGAGTATCTACTACAACTGTTCTGTTATCAATTGTACTAAGAACACCGAAAAATACTTTTACAATCTTACCTTGTGAATCTTCTGTAAGTGCTGATGATATAATACTGCTATCTAATCCTGTTAAACCTATCTTGATTCCATTGGCTCTTATGTCTGCTGATTCATCTATTGGACTGATAGACAATAAGTTTCCTGATGGGAAATATGTATCACTACCTATACTGATAGTGCTATATCCTGTCCATAATCTAAGTGGTGTTGTAAATCCAACTGATACAGCAAAGAAAGGCTCTAGCTGTGAGCTATCGAGTTGTGCTTGAAAGTCTGTGCCTAGAGTACGAGCCATGTCTCACTACTTCTTGGTTGCTTTCTTTTTCTTTACTGTCTTTGGTTTATCTTCTTTAGATGCAGTTTTCTTTTTAACAACTTTCTTTT
>Ga0213865_10001455_pt1 | contig 15410 bp, 14 predicted proteins | sample PICome_6_FD_160100 | JGI IMG/M metagenome (GOLD analysis project Ga0213865, IMG submission 160100) | Coastal seawater microbial communities near Pivers Island, North Carolina, United States - PICO282 | ecosystem: Environmental > Aquatic > Marine > Coastal | place: USA: North Carolina...
TACTCTCGCGGCTGCGAATCGTGCCAGAATTAAGTTAGGCCATGAAGCCTCGTACCGAGCGGATCACTAGAGAGATTGAGTAAATAAGTAAGCCGTACACCGAAGTGATGCTGCTCACTTTCAATCCGCCTGCGAGCATTGCTTGGCTGACACCGCCCATGGCTTCAATACCTTCAAATGCACCGAAGAGACCTAGTAATTGCCCCAAGAAACCTACCGCTAGCGCCAAGATTCCCAATTCCTTCATCACCTCTTTCTTCAATACCGCAGCAATGATCATCGCAACGAAGATGATTGTCAAGATGCCCATAAAGAACGGGCCACCCATCATGAAATAATTAAGCATAATAATTGATTTTTTAGTTGATAGTAAGTTGGCCAATTCTGTATGAATTCGAGCAAGTCATATCCCCTTGTCGGCAAGTCGAAACCCTGAATTGCCCAATTTTATTGACGTTGTAACGCCTAAGGCCTTAAATTAGTCAGCGATGAACGCACTCTGGAAATTCAGGATTATCTACTGGACCGGCGCCCTAGTTTTGCTAACTGGCATCTTCACCAGCTTTACCGGCGGGGTAAGTACAGCATTCATGTTGGCAACGATGAGCCTCCCTTCGGCGCTGTGGGGCAGCTGGGCGAGTATGGAGATATTGAATAAAAAGAAGCCCTGGTTTTACTGGATATACAATGGGCTAGGAGTGCTTTGGTTGAGCTATGTAGGCGCCATTGCTGGGTACTGGTTTTTATTTGAATTGGACCCCGAAAGATTTCCATCGGTCTTAGTCAATCCAATGTTCGCACTGTTCTGGACGGGAGCTTTAGTATTTGCACAAATCACGATTGAACGCAAAAAATTCACGGAGGGATTAGCTGAAGTTTTCATTGAATTCACCTCACAGCGCAAACCCGTTCGCGTGGCACTAAATAAAATTCTATACGTGGAATCTCGGGACACCTTCACCCTACTGCACATGGAAGGGTTAAGCTACACCACCACTCGCTCTATCAAGGACTGGTCTGAGGTGCTCGAGGGATTCATCCGAACCCATCGTAGCATGCTCGTAAACCCTGCTCATGTGGAGAGTCATTCCAGCTCCCAAGTCGTGTTGCATACGGGCGTTCAACTTCCTATTAGCAGAACCTACAAAGAGCACGTTAATTCCTTTTTCTCTAGTGCGGATTGAGATTCAAAAAAGACAATGGTCGAGGGGTTTAAAGATAGAATTGCCGTCCAAAAGCATCAGCCGATGTTACCTTCAGAGATACTCAACATGTAGAAACAAAAAAGCCCGGTGCAACGCACCGGGCTTTTCTTATGCTTGTAAGGAGTAATTATTTCAATCCCTCTTCAATCATTTTGTTGAATTCGTCCAATTTAGGAAGAACTACAATACGAGTACGACGGTTCGCCGCACGACCCTCGCGAGTGTCATTAGAGGCAACAGGAATGTACTCACCACGACCCGCAGCAGACATACGCTCTGGTGCGATTTCGAAGTCATTCTGAAGAACACGTACAATGTTTGTGGCACGACGTGCACTCAACTCCCAGTTGTCCTTGATACAGTCTGTAGCGATTGGATCAGTATCCGTGTGACCTTCAACCAAGATCTCTAAAGTTGGTTTTGCAGCCATAATCTTAGCTACTTTACCCAAAACGGTCTTAGCATCCTTGCTCACGTACGCAGAACCTGGACGGAACATCAACTTGTCAGATAAGTTTACGTAAACCACACCTTTCTCTACGCTGATCTGAACATCTTCATCGTTCATATCACCTAGTGCACCTTTCAATGAAGTAACCAAAGCCAATGTTACGCTGTCCTTGCGGTTCATTGCGTCTTGAAGGTTTGTGATCGTTACCTCTTTTTCGTTGATGCTTTCAAGCGTCTTCTCCATGTTCTCAGCGTTTGTAGCGCTCATGCGAGTAAGATCACCTACTTGCTTCATCAAATCTGAAGATGTTGCACGCAAAGAAGCTAGTTCAGCTGCTTGTGCATTCTTCTCTGCAGTAGCTGCAGCCAATTCCATTTTAGTGTTGCTCAATTTGTCAGAAGTTGCTTTTTGCATTTCTTCCAACTCAACATATTTCTGCTTGCTAACACAGCTTGACAAAGTCAATGCAGCCGCGGCAGCGAAAACGAATACCTTTTTCATTGTTTCTCTTTTGATTTCCTGTAGCGCAAAAATAAGAAACAAATTGACCTCTCAAAGTGGGAGTTACCTCAATTTTAGCTAGTTTTCCGAGTATAAAATCTTAATTCCTATGAAAAAGCTCCTATTTACACTCGCAATGATGATTTTCGGTGTCGTTTCTTACGCACAAGAAAAGCCACAAGATGCTGAAAAACATGTTTGTACAGAACAATGTGATCACAGCGCTAAATCAGAAATGATGGCTTGTTGTAAAGCAGCAAAAGCAGAAGGCAAAGAGTGTGCACACTGCGCTAAGAAAGAGGCCAAGAAAGAGGAAATGGCTTGTTGCAAAGCTGCCGCAGCGGAAGGCAAAGAATGTGGCAAGTGTCACCCAGAAAAAGGGGAAGCTAAGCAAACCGCTATGGTAGAAAAGAAATCTTGCGGCAAGGAAACAGCCGGCAAGAGTTGTTGCGCCAAAGCCGGAACGAAATAGCCGAAATTTTTTCGGTCTCAACAAAAAAGGCGCCCCCTGGTGGGGCGCCTTTTTCATGCTCAACAGTTAGCGCTTACTTCACTTTACCAGCTAAGTAGTCGTCCAAGAAGGTGCGCATTGTAGTTTCCACATCCAGGTTCTTGGCGATAATCTTCTTATCCTCGTCCAAAATGAGTTTCTTAGGCGTTGACGGGATGTAATAGTACCAAAGGAAATTCGGGCGGTCAAAATTGCTTTCAAAGCCATTGACCCAATCAAGGTCGTGCTCTTCAATGTATTTTTTCCAACCGGTAAATTCATTCTCCAAAGTGATGGCTACGACCTCAACCCCTTTGTCCTTGTACTCGTCGTACAATTCCTTTAATCGAGGCGTTTCCTTTCTACAATGTCCACATTCACTGTCCCAGAAATATAAGATGGTCACGGGGCTATGTACCTCGCTCAGCTTTATACGGCCCTTATCTTCTGTGTCAAATGCAAAGTCGCGCGCTGGATTACCTACTAACTCTGTAGATAAGCCTTCAGACTTCTCTTTTATTTTACCTAAGTCTTCCTCTGACATCCAATCAGCAAAACCGCTGTTGTAAAACTTTTGCGCCAACCAGACAAAGACCTTATCCTCGCCCATGTACTTTGAAGTTTCATACTTATAGGTGGCGGTTGACACGAGGACCTTTTTCACATCAGAATTCATTGGTGAAGAAAGTAGCTTATTCAAATAATAAATTACCGTATCAGGATTATGCCCAAGGACTTGACTGAAATAAAGGTCTCTATTTTTCTCAAAAAAGGGATTAATCAACGTGCTGGCCGATTCCAAATTCGTGTAATCCCAGAAATGTGCGCGCAACCAATACACATTGGTATCTGGATTCAGCGGCAAAAGCTGCGGGAGTAGAAATTCCTTCAGGCCTGCATCCTTCATACTTAATAGGTATGCGCGAATCGCATCTTCTTTTGGACCAGTACTTAATAGTGTTTTGAATCCTTCAAATTCGTCGTGGCCGGGTCCTTTTCGAACCGTCGCTTGGATGTTGTTGTAATCTCCGTTGAGTTCTACATCTCCACCAGAAAGAACAAAATCAAAAGTGTGTGTACCGTCTAAATAAGCTATAAAAATCCCTTTTTCTGGGTGGGTCCATTCGCCTTTAAAACAACCGTTTTTCACAGGAAAATCTTCTTTTACAGAAAGCCCCTTGCCTTTTAGATATGCTATACGCACCGAAGAAATCGAATCAGGTAAGTTTGAAATACAGCCTGAAATTATTTTACTTGTTTGTGCTGGTGAAACCAGGCTAAAAAACAAAAATGAAAGAAGAGTTATTTTTTTCATTGGTCTATTTGAGGTTTGCTGCAAGTTACAAATTGGCCACCGGAGTACTCCACTTCTCGTGGGTGGCTTCAAACATTTTAACAAGCTCTTGGGTCACTGCAGTACCTGCCCTGTTCACTAGGGTTCTGCCGTCCACTTCAGTAATCGGGGTCAATTCTCCCATCGATCCTGTACCAAAAGCCTCATCCGCCGAATACAGCTCGGTCAATGAGATGTTGCGCTCTTCGATATCCATCCCATGCGCTCGGGCCAATTCCAACACCAACCCACGCGTAATTCCATGCAAACAAGCATCCGCGGTCGGCGACAATAATTTGCCATTTTTTACCATGAAGATGTTCGTTCCGTTCATCTCCGCGATAAATCCTAAGTTGTCGAGCATCAAAGCAGAATCGACCCCCGCCTGATTCGCCTGAATCTTCGCCAAAATGTTATTGATCAAATTATTGTGGTGAATTTTCGAATCTAAATGCATAGGACTGTTGCGACGAATGGCCGAGGTGATGATTCGTATCCCTTTTTCGTTGTCGTATACCGGCGGTTTCCATTCGGCTAAAACAATCAGTGTGCACCCCAGTTGGTTCAATCGCGGGTCCATACCCGAGGTCACCTTCTCTCCCCTGGTCAGGGTCAAACGAATGTGCGTATCGTCCATCATCCCGTTGGCCTCGAGGGTTGCCCGGATGGCTTTTTTAATGAACGCTCGCGACGGTACACCTTCAAATGCCATGGCTAGAGCACTGTCCTCCAAGCGATCGAGGTGCCTATCCAGGCAATACACTCCGTGTTTGTATACGCGCATTCCCTCCCAGACAGCGTCGCCGCCTTGTACTGAGCTGTCGAAAACACTGACCTTAGCTGCATCGCGGTGCACGAGGCCGTCGCCTACCCAAACTTGGATGTCCTTATTTCTTGGATCGAACTGTTGTAGCATAGTATTAAAATTGTAATCGATGGTTATAAAGTGCCTCGTATGCCGGCAATGTTGCCGCAACAATGGCTTCGTGATCTTCTCGTAGCGCTTCAGGCATGGCTTTGGCCGGACCAAATCCTTCACTCTTGTGTACGTTGGCATACCAATGTGGCCACCAAGGTCCGTCGTATTCTTTCTTTCCAGGGGGCCAATTCATCATCTCCTCTCTCGGTGCTAGCCCCAATGCCTGACAAAGCATGGCCATATTTCGGGCAGGGTTCGCCAGCATCTCGTCGGAATCGACCACCACTATCGATATGTTGCCGTGTTGCAATTGCTGGAATTGGCCCCATTCTTCAATGAGCCCAATATCTTTTGGGACGATGGTATCGATGACTTTGGTGAAACTCTGCACCACCTTGCGCGGGTGCCTGATCCAAAATATATAGGCTGTGGGCTCCACCCAGTGCCACGGTTGACCGTCCATGTGATGCGCCATATTTTTCAAATAGAGCTCGTCGCAATCGTCAAAAGAACGCACCCATTCCTTCACCCCTTCCAGGCTCGTAGGCCATTGGGCTAAGGTTTGCTCTTTCCCGGGATGATCCGGGTCCAATTCCTTTAAATACACCCCGTACATCGGCTCATCAATGACTTTACAACCAGGTCGCTGTGCGAAGCTGTACATCAACGCAGTACTGATGTTGCGGGGGCCAGAAATAGCGTGAATAATCTTAGGCATGTTCTCTTATGGCAAAAAGGTGCTCGGCGCCAATGTAGCCAAGGATTCCTAAGATACAAGAAGGGGGGCTTTTCTATGACAGTAATTTTGAATTTGTATTTTGGTCATCTACTCGCACAAAATGAAACACATACTCGCAACGATACGCATGGTAGGCCTTGCTGTATTATTTACCCTGACGAGCCTTTTGGTGGTCGTTGGAAGAATCTTCGGAAAGAAAGGTGCCCATGCCATGTTGCGCATTGGTGTGTATTGTAAAGCCCAATTGCTAGGAATACGAAGTAAAGTCCACGGAGAGAGCACGCGTGAAACGCAGTTGATCCTCATCAACCATCCTTCGTACCTGGACATTATGTTCTTGAATTACATCAAGCACCCGACCACCTTATTGGCAGCCAATAACTTTAAGAATTGGCCCTTGGTGGGCTGGCTTGGGAAAGCTTTGAACGTGATTTGGATCAAAAGGCACGACCGTAGCGCCGGCAAACAGGTGTTGATTGATGGAGAAAACCGATTCAAAAAGGGACTCTGTTTGATGACCTCGCCGGAAGGTAGAACGTCAGGAACTCACGATATCTATCCGGTAAAACCTGGATTATTTCTTCTAGCACAACGTGCAGAGGTTCCCATCACTTTTATGTGCTTCAAGTACAAAAACAAAGCTGTGCCTTATTTCCATTCGTTGAAGAATGGGTTTGTCCCACACTTCTTAAAGCACTTCTGGCAATTGCTCGGGCAATGGCGCATTCCAGTAGAAATTTACTTCTCTGAGCCAAAATTCTTCAACGATGCCAAAGAGGCCATGCAAGCCTTCTATGATTTCAACAAAAGTCACTTGGAAGACTTTTTACATTTTGAAGTACCTGTAAAAGAAGAATTTATCGGTGAAGCACTGACCAGGATTGACTCATCAAGCCTCAGCTTCCGCGCAGAATCCAAAGAAGAGTTGTTGGCGTAGCCAAAGCTCAAGCAAGCTTGGCTTTGTTCCAATAAAAAAGCCGTGCACCCTCCGGTGCACGGCTTTTTCTTTGTGAGCTATACTGGATTCGAACCAGTGACCTCTGCCCTGTCAAGGCAGCGCTCTGAACCAACTGAGCTAATAGCCCTTAAACTCCCTTACAAAGGTACACAACGAGACACTTAATTATAATTTTATGTAAATAACTGTAAATGATAGTGCTACACTCGGAATTAAAACTGACCTTCGTACTTTAATTATTATTATGAATCAAGGAACAGTAAAGTTCTTTAATACAGACAAAGGATTTGGCTTTATTAAAGACGACAATTCAAACACAGAGTACTTTGTACACGTAACAGGTCTCGTTGATCAAATTAACGAAGGAGACGCAGTCGAGTTTGAATTGCAAGAAGGAAAGAAAGGATTAAACGCTGTGAACGTAAAACAAGCGTAAGTTATATCTCAAGATTTCAATGAAGGCCTTCCTAATGGGAGGCCTTTTTTATTGCTAGCTTTGGCAACTATGAAAGGAACTGTAAAATTTTACAACATCGATAAAGGCTTCGGCTTCATCAAAGAAGAAGGTGCCGACAATGAATACCACGTACACATCAGTGGTCTCAAGCACCAGATCACCGCAGGAGATACCGTAAGCTTCGACTTGCAAGAAGGAGAGAAAGGCAAGAGCGCCGTGAATGTGATGTTAGAATTATAAAAAAACCCGCGCCTATGGCGCGGGTTTTTAGAAGCCCCGAAGGGAATCAAACCCTTATCTCAGGTACCGGAAACCTGCATTCTATTCGTTGAACTACGGAGCCGGAATATTATCCAATTACTGAACCGCTCGCTGCGCCGCCCTCTGGGCTCATGAGGCGTAGCTTACCGTCTGCGTCTTCCGCCATAAGAAGCATGCCTTGGCTTTCTACCCCGCGAATCTTGCGCGGAGGCAGGTTCATTAATACAGTCACTTGCTTACCCACCATTTCCTCCGGCGAGAAGTGCTCAGCAATACCACTAACAATAGTGCGCTTGTCTAGACCTGTATCTACCAAGAACTTGAGCAGTCGGTCTGCCTTTGGCACGCGCTCTGCTTCAAGGATGGTGCCTACGCGAAGGTCCATTCCCATGAATTGATCAAAACTGATATCTTCTTTCTGTGGTGCGTATGTGCTCTCTTCCACTATTTCTTCTTTTTGAACTAAGGTTGCTTCAAGTTTTGCGCGTTGCGCTTCTACCTGGCTGTCTTCAATTTTAGCAAATAACAATTCCGCTTTACCGAGCTGTGTGCCTGCGGCTACGATAGTCTCGTTGTTGGTCGCTTCCCATTCAGGCAAGGTGTCCATCGCCAACATGCTGCGAAGCTTGGCCGCTGTTGTTGGAAGGAACGGTTCAAAGACGATGCTCAATACCGCCGTGATTTGTGTAGCGACATAAAGTACTGCTCCGGCGCGCGCCGGGTCTTGTTTGTACACTTTCCAAGGCTCTTGCTCCTGGAGGTATTTATTTCCAAGGCGGGCTAGACTCATGGCCTCACCGATCGCCTCACGGAATTTGAATTCTTCTAAGTTTTTGGCAATACGACGGCCGTATTGCGTCATGGTCGCTAATGCTTCGCGGTCCGCGTCGGTGAGGGTGCCTGGCTCTTGTACTACACCGTCGTAGTATTTGTGTGTAAGTACCATCACGCGGTTTACAAAGTTTCCAAAGCCCGCCACAAGCTCGCTGTTGTTGCGCTGCTGAAAGTCCGCCCAGGTGAAATCGTTGTCCTTGGTTTCAGGCATTGTCGCAGTGAGCACGTAGCGAAGCACGTCCTGCTGACCTGGAAAATCTTGTAGGTATTCGTGCAACCATACCGCCCAGTTTTTCGAAGTACTCAACTTGCGGCCCTCAAGGTTGAGGAATTCGTTCGCCGGTACCTGCTTTGGTAACGCATAGTCGCCGTGCTGCTGCAGCATGGCCGGGAAGATGATGCAGTGAAATACAATGTTGTCTTTTCCTATGAAGTGCACGATTTCCGCATCATCGCCTTTCCAGTACTGCTCCCAATCGTTCGGCAGAAGTTCCTGGGTGGCACTGATGTATCCGATAGGCGCATCGAACCATACGTACATGACCTTGCCCTCGGCACCTTCAATAGGCACAGGGACACCCCAATTCAAATCGCGAGTCATTGCACGCGGCTGCAGTCCGTCGCCGGCATTCAACCAGCTCATGCACTGACCGATCACGTTGGGCTTCCAATTTTCGCGGCTCTCTAAAAATGTGCGTAGTTCATCGCTTAGTTTGTCGAGCGGCAAGAACCAATTCGTCGTATTGCGCAACTCCGGCTTGGCGCCGCTTAGGGCACTCTTAGGATTAATAAGTTCTGTAGGCGACAACGAGGTACCACATTTCTCACATTGATCGCCGTAGGCTTCTTCATGGCCACATTTAGGACAAGTCCCTGTGATGTAGCGGTCGGCCAAGAATTGGCCCGCCTCAGGATCAAAATACTGCTGCGTTTCCTTCGCTTCAAGCGCACCTTTCTCGTAGAGGTTCATGAAGAACTCCTTGGCATTCTTATGATGCTGTTCGCTCGAAGTGCGGCTGTAATGGTCAAAGCTGATCCCAAACTCTTCGAAGGCACCCCCCATCATTGCGTGGTAACGATCCACCACCTCTTGCGGGGTGATGCCCTCGTTTTTCGCTTTGATAGTAATAGGCACACCGTGCTCGTCAGAGCCACAAACGAACTTCACATCCCGACCCCGCATTCGCATGTAGCGCACGTAGATGTCCGACGGCAAATAGCAGCCGGCCAAGTGACCAATGTGGATGGGACCGTTGGCATACGGCAAAGCTGCCGTAACCATGATTTTTTTGTTCGTACTCATGTGGACTAATGACCTTATTAATGGTATCGCGAAGATAGGAAGGTTTTATGTGCTATTTTTCCGCTATGAAACAAAGAATTCCCGCTTTATTAAAGCCCGGCGATTTGATCGGATTGAGTGCCACCGCAAGGTTTGCCACTAGGGAAATGATTTCAACGGCCAAGGCCTGCATCGAAGCAGCTGGCTTCAACGTCTTTTATTCTGAAGACATTTTACTGCAAGACGGACAGGTAGCCGGTACGAAAGAGGCTCGAATTCGCACGACCAATGCGCTCATTCACAACGAAGAGGTCAAGGCCATCTGGAACATCCGAGGAGGATATGGGAGTGCCGAAATTGTAGACGATATTGATTGGGACGCCTTGCAAGCGCGGCCCAAGTGGCTCATTGGTTTTTCAGACTTTACCACCTTTTTATCGCATGCTTATGAAAAAGGCATACCCAGTATTCATGCTGCAATGCCGGTAAGCTTTGAAAAAACCAATAAGGATGACCTCGAGGCTACTTTCCAAGTGCTTATAAACGGACCGAAACCGCTAGCGCTAACCTCGGCGGCAACTCCTTGCAGCGGTAAAGTCATTGGTGGAAATTTGAGCGTCATCTACTCCATCTATGGCACGCCTTCCCTACCCACATTAAGGGGTACAGTGCTGCTGCTTGAGGATTTAGACGAATACCATTACCATCTCGACCGAATGCTCTTGGCTTTGGAACGAAAGGGTGCCTTTAAAGGAGTGAGCGCTGTCCTATTGGGCCAATTCTCTGATATCCATGACCACGACACCCCTTGGGGAGACGCTGTAGAACACACTTTGGTAAAGTACTTTCAAGCCGCAGGTATTCCCGTGCTTCAAAACATGCCTTTCGGACATACTTCAAGACAGTTTCCGATTGTAATTGGCAGCCACGCTGAAATTTCTCAAAACGAAATCGTCTTCACGCTCTAAGTTGCTGATAACTTAAAGTTTTCCACCATTCTTGCCAGCAGGCACCATATACAGCAACCTTTGTATATGGATTATCGATTGTACGAGAAGCACGCGGCAGCCTACTTGAGAAATGAACATTGTGAGGTCCTGGCCGAAAACTACCGACGCTCGCGTACTCAGATTGATGTTGTCGCTCGAAAAAATGGCGTATTGATTGTCGCTGAAGTGAAATACCGGAGGCACGGAGGACTTCCTGAAGAGCTTATTTCCAGTGGGCAAAAAGAGCGTATTCACCGAGAAATAGGTCCTTTAATGGTCAAATACCACTGCAACGAATGGCGGCTACTGCTCTTCTTTTACCGAGCGAAAAGTTTCGTGCCTGAAATAATTGCCCTAGAATGTTAGTCATTCCCTCGCTATTGTAGTGCTAATGGCCTCGAACTAAGCTAACTTTGCATAAAATATTCCTGCCATGCGCAACAGTCGTTCTAGCAATAACGGACCTCGTCGAGGAAAGCCACAAAACTCAAACAATCGCTTTGCGAGTGGCCCTAAGAAAACTTGGGACCGCGAGGAAAGAGGTGACCGCCCAGAGCGCGGTGCTCGCCCTGCAAAGAAATACAGAGGCGTTCGTAGCAAAACTGCGGAGCAACTCAGTGGTGCTAGCGACGAAGTTCGTTTGAATAAGTATTTGTCAAATGCAGGTATTTGTTCGCGTCGTGAAGCCGATGATCTCATTGGTGCGGGATTGGTTTCGGTCAACAATAAAGTCGTTACTTCCATGGGCTACAAAGTGAAGCCTACGGATGTTGTCAAATACAACGGCACTACGTTGAAGACAGATAAGATGCGTTATGTGCTCTTAAATAAGCCAAAGGGATTCCTCGCTTCGATGGATGATCCCAAAGCGCGTAAGACTGTTTTTGATCTTGTCGGTAATGCATGCAACGAAAGAATCTATCCCGTTGGGCAAATGGAGCGTGGCAGCACTGGAGTTCTATTGTTTACCAACGACGCGGATACTGCGAAAAAATTGACCAAAGGAGTTAATGGTGCAGCGAACATTTATCATATCGTGCTTGATAAACCGTTAAGTAAACAACAGCTCGATAAAATTGCAGCTGGTACTGAGCTCGAAGACGGCAAGGTTAGAGTAGAAGAAATCAACTTCACCAGCGATAAGAACCCTCGTGAATTAGGCATGCGTATTCACGATAACAAGCCTAGAATTGTACGCCGCTTGTTTGCGCATTATGGATTCGAGGTGGAAAAATTGGACCGCGTTTCCTTCGCAGGTCTAACCAAAAAGAGATTAAACAGAGGCGATTACAGGCACCTCGATGCTAAAGAGGTGGGCTTCTTAAAAACGAGATAAGCGAATGCGTAAGGCATTGAAGGTTCTTGGTGTACTGCTTGCGGTTGTGGTGTTGCTCCTTGGTGGCGCCGCCGGGTACATTTATACGCAACAAGATGCCATCATCGCCGGCGGCGTAGCAAAGATTAACGAGCAGCTTAAGGCACCCGTTTCTGTGGGTACTATTGAACTTGATTTGCTCGGCGGATTCCCTCGAGTACGCATCGCCCTGAACGATGTGCGCATCGAAGACCCGCTTCGAAAGAACGAATTTCTCCTAGAAGCACAATATGTGGGTCTCGGTATGAATGTATTCTCTGTTATTCAAGGGGAATATGTGGTTGAAGAGCTCAGTCTTGGTGAAGGCCGATTGAATCTGTACGATAATGGGAAGTCGGCGAATTGGGATTTATTTAATTCCACCGAAGATGATGCATCTACGAGCGTGGGATTGGACCGCGTTGAACTTCAAAATTTAGCCCTTACCTACCTCGCTCCTAAGGACGGTATCGACTATAAATGTTATGCAAATAATGCAGTTCTTTCTGGGATGATAGACGAAGTAATCACCTTGAGTGTACGCGCGGACCTCACAGAAAATGAACTTCGTTTAGATCGAGAACTCTGGGTACGTGAAGCTGCACTTTCTGGAGCCTTTGCCTTTACAAGCGAAGGAGAGAACTGGGAGATCACTTCGTCAAAAATCAATGTGAATGGTGGCGCTTTGAGCGGCTCTTTGAATCAAGACGGTGGTGAATTGGCCTTGGAAACGGGGGATCTGCTGCCCATCATGAAAAGTCTACCGCTGCTCGAATTTGAAGACATTGCTATCGAGAAATTCAACAGCTCGCTGCGCTGGAAGGGCAGCTACGAGCAATGGGCACTGTACCTACAGCCCGTGGGTAGTGCGTTCTCTTACAAGGGGATTGCCATTTCAGACTGTAGTGCTAGCGTTGATATTCTTTGGGACGATGTTCCGAGTATCAGTATTGAAAGTATCGCCCTGAAAACGACCACCGGGGAATTGCGCGGTTCAGCTTCCTTGGACGGTAAAAAACCATTGCTGAGGGCCAATGTTGAGGGCGGCTCTAACCTAAGTGAACTCTTTGCTTTTGTAGAGGTAGAAACCTTGATCAACCCCATGGGATTCTGGAGCGGCACTGAGCTTACTATAGCACAACGCTTTAACAATTGGGACGAATTTGAGCCCATTGGAGAGACCGTATTTGAAGGCAATTTACAGTTGAAGGAAGTGAGCTTTGGGATCAGCGAGAGTAACATCAACTTCGAGAATCTTGAGGCGGAATTAACCGTAAAAGGTGATGATATCAGAGTTGATCGTTGTTTCGTACAGAGTGGACCAAACAACGCAGTGGCCACTGGCGCTGTCCTTGATGCATTAAACGGCCGACCACAAGTGGCGTTGCGCCTAGAAAGTCCGACCATAGATGCCGACCCCCTACTCTTTTGGGAATTTGAAGATGGTGAAGACCAGGACGAGGATTTCGGGTTCGATTTTGAGGTAGACCTTTTCATCGACAACCTCAACCTAGGAAAGTTCGACGGTAAAGGATTGCGAGGGACCATCTACAACCGAGGCACAAAGCTTCTAGGTAGAGAAATGCGCATTGACGGATGTGGTGGAACCTTCCGAGGAAATTGGGCCTTGGCAGAAGAATCTAGCGGTAGCCGTTTTTGGAGTTCCGCATCCTGTACTACCATAGAGATGGACCAACTTCTGAAAAGCTTCGACAGCTTTGATATTGAAGACTTGGATGAAAGTAATTTGAAAGGGACGGTGAACGCAACAGCGGAATTGACTTTCTACTTCGATAGAGAATGGGATGTCATCTCAAAGCGCACGAGTATTGATGCTGAAGCGGAAGTACGCAACGGAACCTTACAGAACTACGCACCGCTCCAAGAGCTTAGTGCATTTGTGGACCGCGACGAACTCTCCCGTATAGACTTCCCCTATTTAAAGGGACCTTTCCAGATTCGCGGGGACACCTTGATTATTCCAGAGACTCGTGTGGACAATAGTGCCATCAATCTATGGGTGAACGGTTGGCAGAATCTAGAGACCGATGATATCGAATACAGCATTCGCATTGGGCTCAAAGATTTGGCCTTGCGCGGTAAGAATTCCAACCGTGATTTGGGAACTTGGGTGGCTGAGGCCGAAACCGAAAACCAGCCATACATGAGGCTTCTTGTGGGCTGTAACCTGGACGATCCTTGCATCAGTTTAGACAGACAGCAGATTCGCACTTCTCTAAAATCGACCCTCAAGCAAGAGAAAGAAGACCTGAAGACGCTCTTCAAGCGCGACGAAGAAGAGGAACGCAAGAACGACAGGAACAAAGGCAGTTTTGAATTGCTCTGGCCGGAATCGGACAGCTTATCCTATAGCATGCTGTATTGAAGATAACCTATCTTTTACATCTCCTCAGCAAACAGGGCGTCCAAAGTACCCTGCGCCAATGGGTGGTACGACGCTCGTGAATTCATATAAATCTTTTTAGCCCAAGCTTGTCGTTTTTCATCGCCTTCCAACATGCTCTGATACATCGGCACTATAAACTTGCGGCGTCCTACGCTGCCCAAGAAGCTCTCGACTTTCTTCGTGTAGATGTCATTGTCGTAGCCCTCGAAACCTGTTTTCAAAATTGCAGAATACCATGCTGCCACAATCTCTGGGTTTGGACTGCCGCTAAAACCGTAGTTTCCGTCTGCCAACGCATAATGTCCCTCTGTGGCGCCACCGGCCTCAAGACCTCTGATGTAGCGAAGCCATTCCTGGGTGGTCCAGCGGATGGTCGTTTCTTGCGGTAGATAAGCCATACTTCGTGCATCCGCTGCATCTGGATCCACATTCAACAGCATCGCCACAGCATCGTCTACCACGACGAAGCGGTTCGAAGCTGGGAACGGACAGTTCACAGGCAGCCCAGTACCGTATACCCACTGTTCTACACCCACTTTGTCCCATTGCTCCTGAGTCATCACCCCAGCCAATTCCTGCAGGAAGACTTCAGTAACCATAGTTTTGAACTTGTACTTGTCGAAGTAGTAGGTTAAGAATTCATCCCACTTTTCGCGGCCCACCGTATTCTCACACAGTCGCAAGAAGTGGAACCCTTTATCGTAGGCAATGGCATTGACACCGTCGTCCGGGTTCTTGCCTTTTAATTCTTGTTTCAAAGAGGTCGCCTCCACATTTTCCTCCAGCATCACGGCCAATTCTTTTTGCAAATCATCGTAGCTCAATGCCTCGAGCATGTCCGCAAAATCGACCCCGTAGAGCTTCTCCATAATGCGCATCTCAAAGTAGACCGTGAAACCCTCATTGATCCAGAAGTCATTCCACGTCGCGTTGGTCACCAAATTGCCGCTCCAGCTGTGAGCCAGCTCGTGCGCAATCAAGCTCACCAAGCTCATATCACCTACAACAACCGTTGGCGTCAAGAAGGTTAATCTTGGGTTTTCCATCCCTCCAAACGGGAATGACGGTGGTAGCACAAGCATGTCGTAACGTCCCCAATAATACGGGCCGTACATCTCCTCTGCATCGGCAATCATATCCTCGGTCTGTGCGAACTCGTACGCTGCATTGCGTACCATCTCCGGCTCAGCATATACCCCCGAGCGCTCGCCCAAAGGAATGAATGCTAGG
>Ga0213865_10001456_pt1 | contig 15404 bp, 13 predicted proteins | sample PICome_6_FD_160100 | JGI IMG/M metagenome (GOLD analysis project Ga0213865, IMG submission 160100) | Coastal seawater microbial communities near Pivers Island, North Carolina, United States - PICO282 | ecosystem: Environmental > Aquatic > Marine > Coastal | place: USA: North Carolina...
ACAGTTGCTACTCTTCCTGCACAAACAGTTATCCTAGCTGCTGGTGTTGAAGTTACTGAAGCACTTACTGGTGCTACAGCTTTGACTTTCGACATTGGTACAGGTGCTGATGATGACGAGTTCGTTGTAGCTTATGCAATGGCTGGTAAATCAGTTGGCGATGTTGCTCCGTCAGTTCCTGGCGTAGCTTACATTGGTGCAGAAGATACTCTAGATCTTACAATCGACACATTAACAGGTACAGCTACAGCAGGTAAACTGCGTGTCTGGGCTTTGGTAATGGACGTTGATGGTAAAGGTGCAGCAGAAGTTGCTCGTGATCAAGTGTAACTAAACTAACCTTGGGGGCTGGGTAACTGGCCCCTTTAGGCTATCTGAAGGATTTTTGTAATGGCTACTTACGTTACGTTAGTAAATCAACTACTTACTAGACTAAATGAAGTTACTCTTTCTACAGCAGGAAGTGGTTTTGATGATGTACGTAACGTTCAAGCATTAGCTAAACAAGCTATCAACAACTCCATTAGAAATATCTTACAGACAGGTCAGGAGTGGCCTTTTTTAAAAACTACATATACACAAACACTAACTGCAGGTACGAGACTCTATGATTTCCCTGCAGATTTTGCTACAGTTGACTGGGACACTTTTTATATTAAAGAGTTAGGCTCTGCAAGTAATACTCCCAGTTACTTGCCAACTATTTCTTTTGAAGAATACACACAAAGATACCGTGGATTAGATGACCAAGGAGACTCAGGTTCTGGTATTTCTGCTCCACAAAGAGTTTATCAGACTTACGAAAGTAAGTTTGGAGTAACTCCAGTGCCGAATGATGCTTATCAAATAGAGTATGTATACTGGACATTTCCTGCAGACTTATCAGCTTACGATGATGTATCAGTTATTCCAGAAAGATTTAATCATGTCGTTGTAGATGGTGCAATGATGTACATGATGAGATTTAGATCTAATGATCAAAGTGCTGCAATTCATCAACAAACTTTTCAAGATGGTATTCGTTCTATGAGACGTATTCTTATGGATGATCCATTAGATATTAGATCTACAGTTGTGCAAAGAAATAAATCATTTAGTAACACTATAAGCAGTATTGTCTAATGCCCGAAAATTTAGCTTCCTTTAAAGTATTTGCACAAGGTGGCTTAAACCTTAACAGAGATGTTCTGTCACAGGGTGAGCTACAACCTGGATCTGCAATATCTTTGTTGAACTACGAACCTGCTATCACAGGTGGCTACAGACGTGTAAGTGGTTACAGTAATGACTACGGTACAGTTCCTGGGAATAGTGCAAAGAAGGTTTTAGGTGTTTCAGTCGTAAATGGTATTAATGATGGTATCTTAGCTGCTCGTGAACCTAATATTGGTAGTAACTACCTTTACTATTGGGACAATGCTACAGAGGCTTGGGTTGCAGTAACTACTTCTGGTTCACCTACAATGACAGGTGTAACAAAAGTAAGATTTACAAAGTTTAACTGGGGAACTCCTAAGGTTATTCTAACAGATGGTGTAAATCCTGCTGCTACGTACGATGGTACAACTTATACACAAATAACTGCCACTGAAGCTCCAACAGATCCAAAGTTTGCTGCAGTCTTTAAGAACCACATGTGGTTGGCAGGAGATCCTGCAGAGGATCAGAACTTATACTTCAGTGCACCAAATGATGAAACTAAGTGGTCACCTGCAGATGGTGCAGGAGTTATCAATGTAGGATTTCCTATTGTTGCAATAAAACCATTTCGTGATTCACTATTTATATTTGGTACTAACAATATTAAAAGACTTGTTGGTAACAATATTTCAGACTGGCAGGTACAACACGTAACAGATGACCTTGGTTGTCTAGCTACAGACAGTGTTATTGAAATTGGTGGTGACCTAATCTTTTTATCACAAGATGGTCTACGTCCTATTTCTGGTACAGACAAAATTGGTGACGTTCAACTTGAAACGTTAACTAAAAACATTCAGTCTTTTATGTCTGACGTTGTTTTGACCAATGACCTTGATGCAGTATCCTCTGTTATCATTAGAAATAAATCTCAGTTTAGATTATTTTATAGTACAGAAAGTGGTGCTGCCTTACTTGGAGGTTTACGTCTAGGTCAACAAGGTGGCATTGCTTTTGAGTTTGGTCAGATGCTTGGTATTGAAGCTACCTGTGCAGATAGTGGATATATTGATAAAGAAGAATACGTTATTCATGGAGATACTACAGGAAAAGTATACAGACAAGAATCAGGAAACAGTTTTGGTGGGGCTAACATTGTAAGTTTATATCAAACTCCTTTTCTTCATATGCAAGATCCAGAACAACGTAAGATTATACATACTGTAGCTACTTACCTCAGATCAGAGGGTGACAGTGAAATCATTATGTCAGTTATTTATGACTATGATGACAACACTATTTTAAACCCTACTAACTTTACACTAAGTACTGAGGGTGCTGCAGCCTACTATAACGAAGCTGTGTATGATGACACCTCAACAATTTGGAGTGGTAACCCATCACCAGTTCAAAGGGTAAATGTTTCAGGTTCAGGAAAATCAGTATCATTTAGATACGTTACAAATGACACTAATGCTTCACACAGTATTCAAGGTATTGTTGTGACGTTTGGAGTGGGGGATAGACTTTAAATGGCAGGTTATACAAGACAGAGTGCTGCGGATATTGTTTCTGGTCAGGTTATTAAAGCTGAACCAGTCAACAATGAATTTCAGCAGATACTAGCAGCCTTTAATGAGGCAACAGGACACAAGCACGATGGATCTTCTGCTGAAGGTGCTTACATCCCAACAATCTCAGACACAAACAACTTTAATAAAGTAGTAATTGATACTGCTAATAACAGAATTAACTTCTTTACTAATGTTGGTAGTGCTGCAGTAGAGCAGATAAGGATACAAGATGGAGCTATTGTTCCTGTCACTGATGAAGATATTGATCTGGGTTCTGCGAGTGCTGAGTTTAAAGATCTTTACATTGATGGTGTGGGTTATATCGACACTCTGGCGGTGCATGAAAATGCTACTATTACGGGTAACCTTACCGTTAATGGGAATACTACTCTTGGTAGTGACGATAGTGATACTGTTACAGTAAATGCTGATGTTGCCTCAGACCTTATTCCTTCTGCAGATGGCACATATGATCTAGGTTCTTCTACTTCAGAGTGGCAAGACCTATACATTGATGGTACAGCAAACATTGACAGCCTTGTAGCTGACACAGCAGACATTAATGGTGGTACGATTGATGATACTACTATTGGTGCTACTACTCCTGCTGCTGCTGATTTCACCACAATGGATACAACAGGTAATGCTAGTGTTGGTGGTACGTTTGGAGTAACAGGTAATACAACACTGTCTGGAACACTAGCAGTCACAGGCTCTTCTACATTCTCAGATACAGTCACTGTTCCAGGTCTTATAGCCACAGGAACTTCTACACTTTCTACGGTAGACATCAATGCAGGTAATATTGACAATACTGTTATTGGTGCCACTACTCCTGTTGCAGGTAGTTTTACTACACTTAGTACGACAGGACAGGGTACTTTTGCTACAGTCGATATCAATGGGGGTACTGTTGACGGTGTTACTATTGGCGGTACTACACCAGGTCTTATAACAGGTACAACAATTACAGCCAACACAGGCTTCACAGGTGACCTAACAGGAAATGTTACAGGTAACGTGACAGGCAATGTCACTGGTAACATTACTGGTGACGTTACAGGAGATGTCACAGGGGATCTAACGGGGAACGTTACAGGAAATGTAACAGGGGATGTTACTGGTGATTTAACAGGTAATGTCACAGGTAATGTCACAGGCAATGTAACTGGTGATTTAATTGGTAATGTAATTTCAGTAGGTACTTCTACTTTCTGTGATATCAACATGTCTGGTACAGCAGGACTTGATATGGGTTCTGCAAAGATTACTTCTCTTGCAACTCCGACTGCTGATTCTGATGCAAGCACAAAAGGCTATGTTGACACACAGATTACAGATCTTATTGGTGGTGCCCCTGGTGCCCTTGATACACTTAATGAACTAGCTGCAGCTATCAATGATGATGCTAATGTTTATACAACTCTTACAACTTGTCTAGGTACTAAACTAGCTACTGCTGGTGGCACAATGACAGGGGATATCACCCTTGGTGCTAACAAAGCTACTTCTACAGCTACCCCTGCAACAAATGACACTCTTACTAATAAGTGTTACGTTGATACACAAAGAGATACCAGAGTTAGTTGCTCTGGTGGTGCAACCATTTCTGGTTTTATCAACATGGCTGGGAACGTTTTTTGCAATGTTCCAAATCCAACAATAGGTGGTCATGCTTCTAACAAAACATATACAGATACACAACGTGATACAAGATTAGCTTGCACAGGTGGAACTTTATCAGGAAATGTAGAAACTACTTGTCCTATTATCTCTTGTTACACACCAACAAATGCATGTGACCTCACTAATAAGTGCTATGTAGATGGTATCTTACAATCAGCTACTGCAGCATGTACCTCTGCTGCCTGTGCACTAGCAAGCCAAACTGCTGCAGCTACATCAGCAACAAACGCAAGTAACTCAGCTTCTGCTGCTGCAACTTCAGAGACAAATGCTGCTGCATCTTATGATGCCTTTGATGACAGATATCTTGGTAATAAGTCCTCAGATCCTTCAGTAGACAACGATGGTAATGCTTTGCTAACTGGTGCATTATACTGGAATACTACAGATAATGCTTTAAAAGTTTACACAGGATCTGTCTGGTCTTCTGCAGCATTTACACTTGGTGATGCTCTTACTCAAATTGCTGAAGACACTACACCACAACTAGGTGGTGCATTAGATGCTAACTCTAACTGCATCTACAATGCAACAAGTGTTTGTGCTACAAACCTTTATGGTGCTTTCAATGGTGACCTAACAGGTAACGTCACAGGTTGTGTTTCTACACTAGGTAACTTCACAACAGACGATTTAACTGAAGGTACTAACCAGTACTACACAACAGGTAGAGTAGATAGCCACCTAACAGGTGGAACAGGTGTTACTTATACATCAGGTACAATAGCTATTGGGCAAGATGTAGGAACATCTAGTAACGTATGCTTTGGATCTGTTTGTGTAGGAACTAGTGAATATCCTACTTGTGCAGGTCATCTTGCAACAAAAGAATACGTTGATACGATTGCTGCTGCAGGTATTCACTACCATACCCCTGTACGTGTAGAAACACCAAGTGCTCTTAATGCTACTTATGCTACTAGTGCTGCTGCGGTGGCTGCAGGTACTCCAGGAGTAGATGCTACACTTACCAATGCAGGTACACAAGCTGCTTTAGTTATTGATGGTGTAACTCTTAGTCTGAATGATCGTGTACTTGTTTACAACCAAAGTAATGGTTTTGAAAATGGTATTTATACAGTAACCAACACTGGTTCTGCAAGCACTAACTGGGTTCTTACTCGTGCTACAGATGCAGATACTTATGGCCCTTCAGATCAAGATGCACTAGGTGAAGGTGATGCATTCTTTGTAAAAGAAGGTGACACAGGTTCAGGTGAACTGTACGTGATGAACACATCAGGTACAATTACATTTGGTACTACTAACATTAGCTTTACTATCGTAGCTGAGACTGCTGTTTATAGTGCAGGTTCAGGCTTGACACAAGATGGCACAACCTTTAACATTGGTGCAGGTACTGGTGTTACAGTAAATGCTAACAATGTTGCCATTGGTCAGGCAGTAGGTACATCTGACACAGTAACCTTTGCAAGAGTATGTGCTCCTGTCACAGGAGATGTAATAGGTAACATTACTGGTAACGTCACTGGTAATGTGACAGGTAATGTCACAGGCAACGTAACTGGATCTTCAGGATCTACAACAGGTAATGCAGCTACAGCAACTGCACTACAAACTGCTAGAAACATAGCACTATCTGGTGACGTTTCTGGTTCAGCATCTTTTGATGGTACGTCTAACATCTCAATTACTGCGACAGTAGCAGATGATAGTCACAATCATACAGTAGCTAATGTTGACGGACTAGCTACATGTTTATCTGGTAAAGCTTCTACAACTTGCACAGGTAACATCGTAACTTGTCTAGGAACTAAAGCTTCTACTTCAGGCCAAACCTTTACAGGTAATATTCAGGCACCAATCGTTTGTGCAACAACATGTTTTGTTGGGGATGGCTCTGCCCTGACAGGAGTATCAGCAGGGGTAAGCCTTGCTAAATCTTATTTCATAGCAACGGCTTAATTACAAGAGGAAATTCAATATGGCTAGTGGAAGAACAAGCTGTACAGTTGGAGCATTAAGAACAGCAGAGGTCTATCACAATAACTCTGGTGGTGCTTCTTCTGTTACACTTTATGCAACATCAACTATAAAAGATTCATGTTTTGATATTAATGTAAATATATCAGATACATGTGTTACACCTGAATCAGAAAGTACTCTTCTGACAGCCTGTGCTTCAAACAGTGTTTGTGGTTGCTTTACCTTTGGTGGTGTTAATCAATTTGAAAACCTAGATGACGGCACCTTTACAGGTATTAGTTGCTTCACTATGAGTAACGGTATTGTTTCTGCCTACTACCCACAGTATCTTTATACAAGGTGTACAGGGACTGTTTGTGGGGATCTTTACACATGTGCATGCACAGGTATTCAACAACCTTTTGAAGGTTATTATCAGGGAGCACCTCTCCCTTGGATAGGTTCTTTAAAAGCTGCAAACACATCTGACTTAATACCTGTTATGAACCACTGCACTACAGGTACTCTTAGGCTTCAGTGCTTTACTTGTTTTGGTGGTGATGTTGAACCAGAAAGAGCACAAGAATTTGCTGCTATAGCAGGTACAGTACAATCATCTAAATGTAACTGTGCTATTCCAGACAGAGACAATTGTTGTGGAAATGTCAGTTGTTATTCTTATCGTCCTTGCTACGGCCAGGTAGGGTCTAGAAATAATATTTGCGGCACAGATCGTTGTAATATGTTTCAACCTATTACTATTGACTATTGGGCATCCCATAGAATAGGTATGTGGATGAATGTTTCAAGTGCATGTACGAATTGTATAGAGCTTTTTTACTTCTGTGTTTCTTGCGAGGATAGACCTGCAGGTTGCTTTACTATTCAAAATGGTTGTATGGATAGTGTTCTTCCAGGTGATTACTGGAACCATTGCTGTGGGCTTTTCAACGGTCATATATGTTTACAAAATGTGCAATCAAGTTCCTATCTGAGTTGTATTTGTAATCAATATGGTGATACTAGCCCTCACAGAGCTAGAATGCAAAGACACATATCTCTAGGCTGTAACACAGGATTCTTTGCAAATGTTTTATGTGGGAATGGTATATGGAGAGCAAGAAAAGGTGAAAATGGACACTGCTTAGAACAATTCTTGTGTTCTTGTTACGCAGGGTGTTGCTCTCGTGCTAAATTTTGTTGGACCCCAGATGGTACTTCACCTCTGAAGTGGATAACTTATAACTGTATTGACCAAAAGAATTATTTCTTATGGTACCATGACAACACAGCTGACTGGAATGGTATTTATTCCCAAGATCAGACTCAAGTAGATAGCCTCGTTGATCACAGTTGTGGTTGTAGTTGTAGCTGTAGTTGCTATCCTGCAGGTGATGAGTATCCTACTACTTTTGCTACAAAAGTGGCAGATGTCCCTGCATGTTGGACATCAACAAATGCTTGTGATACCTTCTTTACAAATGCTCATCAAATTGGGCCTACATGTTTTGTCACACACTTAAATAGGTTTAATTCTGACTGTCACTGCTTTAGACCAGAAAGGTATTATTCTTCAGACTTAAAAACTTGGCAATGTACTTCTTGTGAAGGTTCAGGAAGTTTTGCTATAGACTCGTCAAATTTCTATAGTGGATCATCTACTACTATTTCTAAAGTTTCAAGTGGTTATGGAGATCTGTGTGACAGTGGACAAATTGAAAACTGTGTTTGTGGAGTTCAATTAGAAAGAACAGGAATTGTTACTTCTAACGGAGATAGAATTTATGTTAAAAACTCCTCTGCAACACCTGTTTCAATTAGTGTATGGGGGTACGAAGAGTAATGTCTAGAAGGTTAGTTACGTCTTCTGCAGCAGCAGCAGCAGGAGGAGGAGGTTCTAGTATATGCAGTAACTTATGCGTAGAATCTATTTGCTCTGACTCCTTTTTAAACTGTACCACTGGGTGTAAACTTGCCCAGTGGGAACTTATTGATTCTTGTGATGCTTTTACAATGTCTCTTAGTGTAGAGTTTGACTATACAGCAGATCTTTTTAGTGCCAAGTATGACTTAATTTGTTTCTATATTGCAAACCCTGTTGCAAATACTTGTACCAATACTTGCTTGCACCTAAGGTTTAACGGCACTAATTTAGTGGGGCCAAGTGGGTGTAACTCTACTTGTGCATATTATACTACTTGTGATGCTTGTGCAAATATATGTCATATGTGTACACACACTATGGAGGGTTATAACTGTAGTGGTTCATGTTACTTCAATACTTATTCAGGTGTTCTTTACCCACACTACGGTCCAGCTGGTTCTTCAAATGCAACCAATCAATTCCTTTCTGTAGGTTACGATTTCAGAAAATCAGGTGCAACATACTGGAGAGGTGAAGGTTTAAACAGGGGCTATGTATGCTGTGGATGCCATAGTGCAGGTTGGCAAACTTTGTCTGGAATGTTTATCTGCCAAAACTGTGCTGGATCAAATCCAGGTAGATACCGTTTTTATGGTAGAAAATGTATAGCTATTGAGTAGGAAATAAAATGAGTCAAGTTACAATTTTCTCAAATCGTACTATAGGAAAAGATCCACTTATAATAGACATTGAGGATTCTGACGAGAATCTTGCAGTTATTAGACAACACGAGATAGATAAAGCTACTATATCTAATAGAATAGAACGTGATCGTCTTCTTTCTGAATCAGATTGGACACAAGGTTCTGACAGCCCATTGAGTGATGCAGACAAAGCTTTATGGGCTACTTATAGAACTCAACTAAGAGATATAACATCTCACGATAATTGGCCTGAGCTTGAAGATGCAGACTGGCCCACTAAACCCTCTTGATACTAAGTTGATTTTATAGTATACTAATCACCAGTCCCTTAAATGGGTCTGTAAAGATAATAATAAGAAAGAAGACTCGTGAAGAAACTATTTATGATTGACGGTGGGGCAGGTCGTGCTATTGCAGCTATTCCTGCTCTTATCAAATATGCAAAGAAGAATGATGACTTTGCTATTCTAGTACATGGGTGGGACACACTATACTGGGGTATCCCTGAGCTACAAGACAGAACCTTTAACCCTGAGCAAAAAGGTATCTTTGAGCAAGTAGTTCTGAAAGCAGAAGACATTATATCTCCTGAGCCATATCGAGTACCAGGTTACTTTAAACAAGAAAAGTCATTGGCAGAAGCTTTTGATTATTTGATTAATAAAACAGATGATCATTCTGACCTTATAGCTCCTATCCTTAAAACTTCTAAAGCAGAAGAGATAAATGCTGCAGGTTTAATACTAGATGCTAAGAACCAACAGCAAAAACAAAAGACTATTGTATTACAACCATTTGGCAGGTCTATTCAAAGACATCAAACAGGTGTAATTTTTGATGAATCTTCTCGTTCTTTAGACCCTGATTCTTACTTACGTTTGATTAAAAAACTATCTACTAAGTTTAATCTTGTCTTAATGGCAGAACAACAATTCCACATCCAAGAAGATACCTACACACTAAAACCAAATGCAGATTTAAGAATGTGGACTGCGTTTATTGGTGCATCAGACTACTTTATTGGTGTTGATTCTGTTGGACAACATATGGCAAGAGCACTAGGTATTCCAGGTACTGTTATTGTTGGCTCTACCTTTGCTGTAAACACAACCTACCCAGACTACTTTAACATTATTGAAAAGAAGGATGCTAAGAAATACTCACCTATCCGTATCTCAGGTCTTGAAAGTCACCTAGCTGACAGGGCAAATGATACGTTAATGGACTTTAATGATGAAGAGATTAACAAGATCTATGCAAACATCTTAAAAGATATTGAAAAGAAGGTGAAGTAAAATGAGAGTTTTAGCAATCAACCCAGGTCACAATGGATCTGCTGCTTATGTTGTTGACGGTGATCTTAAATTCTACATTGAAGAGGAACGTCTTTCTCGTAGTAAGTATGATGGTAATCCTTTTGCAGGTATGGCAGAAGCACTGAAGTATGGTGTAGATATTCTTGTTCTTGGTGGAACGTCTGAACAATTTCCACAGCTACCTTGGACAGGTGAAGATCCTTACTCAGGTTTTCTTCGTAAGTTCAACCCAAACTTAAAGGTAATAAATGCAGGTGCTAGTCACCATAAAGGACATGCTGCAGGTGCTTTCTATAACTCAGGTTTTGAAGAAGCAGTAGCTATTGTTGTAGATGGTTCTGGTACTAGGAAAAGTATTAAAGTAAATGATAACTTTTCTAATTCAGGTTTTGAAACAGAATCTATCTGGAACTGTAGTTATGATCTAAATGGTATTGCTGCCCTTTACACTAGGTATGGTGGTAATCATGATACTGTTAGATTAAAAGGAACATCTTTTGAGATGGACAGTTCAATTACTCTTGTTAAAGCTTATGAGGCTGTTTCAGAATATCTTGGATTTGGTTTTATTGAGGCAGGTAAGACAATGGGTCTTGCTCCTTATGGTAAAAAAGATGACAAGATACCAACTTTGTTTGTTGAGGGACGTGGAAGTAAAGATGTATTTAATCCACACTATCCTGCAGGTGCCACCATTGATGATGGTAGGTATCCTTACCTAGAAAGAAAAGAAGACCCTAAGCTTTGGCACAGAGACCCTTCTAAGGTAACAGATGCTGCTAAAAATTTAGCTTGGGCTATTCAAGATTCAACACAAGAGCTTGTTGGTGACCTAATCCAAAAAGCAGTTGACATGACAGACAAGAAAAATGTCGTTATTGCAGGGGGGTATGGACTAAACTGTGTAGCTAACTACTATTACAAGAAACGTTTCCCTGATTTAAATATCTTTGTTGACCCTATTTCACATGATGGTGGAACAGCTATAGGATTAGCAAAGCTGATCTACAATGAAGAAAACCTATGTGAAGATAAAACTAAAAGACCTCTTACCACACTGTACCTTGGGCCTGAACGTAAAGAGAATTACGATCTAGAAGGATACGACACAAAGGATGTTACTCCTGCTGATGTAGCTAAACTGATTGCAGAGAAGAACATTGTTACGTTGTTCCAAGGTAGATCAGAGGCAGGGCCAAGAGCACTAGGTAACCGTTCTATCCTGTATGATCCCACAGATCCTAATGGTAAGGACACAGTGAACAAGGTCAAAGGACGTGAGTGGTTTAGACCATTTGCAGGATCAATGCTCAAGGAATACTTTGAGGAATGGTTTGACACATACGGAATGGAAGAGTCACCATTCATGATGTATGCAATGGACTTTAAGACTGAAAAGCATGGGGAAGTTCCTGCTATTACACACGTAGATGGTACATGCCGTATCCAGACTGTAACCAGAGAGCAGAACGAAGCCTACTACGATCTGATTGAAGAGTTCCGTAAGATCACTGGTGTACCAATCCTGTTTAATACAAGCTTCAACCTAGCAGGTGAACCACTTGTAGAAACACTAGAGGATGCACTGCACACCATGAAGAACTGTGATATTGATTACATGTACCTACCAGAGGTAGGGAAGCTTGTTACGGTAACCTCTGAGCAAACTGAAGAAGATTCTCAAACACCTTAGTCTTCTTTCTTAGTTTCTCCTTAGAGAACTTTTGAAGATCTTTTTCAGTAGCTACCCCATGACCAGTACGTACTAAGATTGGGGTAGCACCAATACGTTCTGCAGCTTTAAGATCTGTCATCTTATCACCTACGTAGAACCCCTTATCTTTAAATCTAATTTTGTTGTTAAATAATTCTTTCTCAGTACGATGGAACATACCAAGATTAGGTTTAGCATAGTAGTCATCTTTCAAAGATGATTCAGAATAAAACAAACCATCAATGGAGTAGATACCTGCATTGCCAAACACTTCCAACATACGTTGATGAATGGCATCCACTTGTGCATGTGTCTGCTCTTTCTTTATAATACCACCTTGGTTAGTCAAAATAACTACTTTGTAGCCTTTTAACCTAAGCATACGGATAGCTTCTAGTGAACCAGGGATAGGCTCCCAGTCATCAGGATCAGTAAGGTAGTGTCCTCTGTCTATATTGATTACACCATCACGGTCTAGACCAACAATAGATTTAGGAAACACAGTAGGCCAATCAGGGGGTAGGTTTTGTTGTTGAACTTGTTGTGGGTTTTGTTCTATAATATGTTTGAATCTAGACATAGCAACTCCTTTTTAACAGGATAATACACATGAAGAAAGTATTTGTCAATGGAGCCTTTGATGTAATACATTCTGGACACCTAGATCTTATTGAATTTGCAGGGATGTTGGGGGGTCATTTACTCGTAGCTATTGACACAGACAGCAAAATAAGGTATAACAAGGGAGCAGATAGACCTTTTAACAATCTGAAAAATCGGAAGCATCTGATGTCAATGTTGAAGCCTGTTAATGCTGTTGTGTCGTTTGATTCGGATGAAGACTTGGCAGCTATTATTAAGAGGTATGAACCTGATGTTATGGTGAAAGGTTCCGATTGGAGGGGGAAGAAGATTGTTGGTGAGGAATACTGTAAAGAGGTAGTATTCTTTGAGAGGACCAATAATGAATCAACAACAAAAACCCTCCAAGATTTTGTTGATAGGAGACGGATGCTATGACGAGTACTGTTATGGTGTCGTAAACAGGCTAAACCCAGAGGCACCAGTACCAGTACTAGATTGGGATACCACTGTTCGTAAGTTAGGAATGGCTGGTAATGTGCTACAAAACTTTCAAGCACTTGGTGTAGATTGTCACTATGACATTCTATATAAAGAAACAAAGAAACGTTACATAGACTCAAAGACTGGTCAACAGATTGTAAGAGTTGATGTACCTCTAATAGAAGAAGAACATGATGAGCATCGGTTACACAACTTTAGTGATTACGATGCTGTCGTTATCTCTGATTACAATAAAGGTTATGTCTCTACTTTTGCCATTCAAAGCATTTTAGAGAGTTACAACGGTCCAGTATTTATTGATACAAAGAAGCAAGACTTGAAGCTATTCAGCAAAGCTTTTGTAAAAATAAATCAGTACGAGTATGAGAATAGAATATCTGATGCAGACAACATGATTGTTACGTTTGGGTCAGAAAAAGTCGTCTACAAGGAAAAGTTATACTTACCACCAAAAGTAGATGCACATGATGTTTGTGGAGCAGGAGACACCTTTTTAGCAGCTCTGGTGTACAACTACCTACAAACAGACAGTATAGAAAAAGCTATTAAGTTTGCTATGAAAGCTGCTGCGGTAACTGTTCAACATGTCGGTGTGTATGCACCTCGTTTAGAGGAGATACAACATGCGGCTTAATGGACATGTTAAAAAGGGTTGGGGGTCAGAGCTAATATGGGCAACCAACGACAAATATTGTGGTAAGTTTTTACATTTTAACGAGGGTGCTAAGTTTTCTATGCACTTTCATAGAGAGAAAGATGAGACTTGGTATGTCCTTAAGGGAAAATTTAAAGTTATCTACATTGATACAAAAGATGCAAGCACTCATGAAAAGACTCTTACAGCTGGTGATACGTGGCGTAACGAGCCTTTGGTCCCGCATCAAATCATTTGTGAAAAGGAAGGCACAGTAATAGAAGTATCTACCCCTGATTCGGTAGAAGATAACTATCGTGTAGGTCGGGGAGATAGCCAGAAATGAAAATACTAGTTACTGGCAGCAATGGGTTTATTGGCAAGAACATGGTCAATGCCTTGTCTCCACATCACGAAGTGGTTAAAAACGAATGGGGTATGGCGTTCCCTAAAGTAAAAGGGTTGGATTGGGTAATACACTTAGGAGCTATTAGCTCTACTACTGAAACAAATATTAGTCGTATATACAGACAGAATATAGAGTTTAGTATTAAGTTGTACGAGGAATGTATCAAACATAACGTAAAGTTTCAGTTTGCTTCTAGTGCCTCAGTATATGGATTGAAGTCAGACTTTAAAGAAACATCTCCCCTTGATCCTCAGAACCACTATGCACGTAGTAAGGCACTGTTTGAAAAATACGTAGAGTTTAGAAATGCTCCTATTACTACACACATATTTAGATACTTCAACGTACACGGTCCCCAAGAGGAACACAAAGGAAACCAAGCAAGCCCACAGACAAAGTTTATGGAGCAAGCTAAAACAACGGGTAAGATCAAACTATTTAAAGGGTCAGAAAAGTTTGTAAGAGATTTTATCCATGTTGGTAAAGTTGTAATGGACCACCAAAAGTTTTTTGAGATAGAAGAATCAGGTGTATGGAACTTTGGAACAGGAACTACACAAAGCTTTTATGATGTAGCTTTAGATGTTTCTAACAAGACTGGTGCTTCTATCGAGTTTATTGATTTTCCAGATAATCTAAAAGGTAATTACCAAGAGTTTACTAAAGCAGATACAGCAAAGTTTAGAGAAACTCTTTCAATTTAAGGTGCTTATGCTATGGCAGGTGAATTAACAATCGAACAGAACGCAGACGGTACAGCTACCATTAATTTTGAAGATGGTGGTCAACATACTGTCGGCAAACCTGGGGATGATCTAGAGTATAATGTAGCAGCTCTAAAGAGTGCCTACGGTGATCGTATTGGTGCAGTTACAACTGTTGATAAAACTTATTATGATCAAACTGGAGACACTGCTGATACTAGCACTAACACTGGTACTGACACTGGTACTTGGTCAATGCCAGAAGAAAGAACCTATAAGGCTACTGTAGATGGTGTTGGTATTCCTACTTGGGTTAATGATGCCTACATAAGTTCTTATGTAAATTCTGTAAAAGCAGGTAAGCCTCGTAAGCCTAACATGCGTGAGATGATGGAGGCTCTTGCAGGTGAAAGTGTTGAGTCTTTATACGAAAAAAATGTTGATTACTGGCAACCAATATCAACTAAAGCTAGTGATCTTCTGTATGGAGTAGTAGGTTCTACCGAAGAAACTCGTAACTGGGATGTTATTATGGAGGCTGCAAAGACTCCAGGGGGTAACGTAATTGACCCAGGAAGACTTGAAGCTGCTGCGTCCATAGCTACAGAACAAATGAATGGTGGTTATGATATACAGTACGAACAGGT
>Ga0213865_10001457_pt1 | contig 15402 bp, 10 predicted proteins | sample PICome_6_FD_160100 | JGI IMG/M metagenome (GOLD analysis project Ga0213865, IMG submission 160100) | Coastal seawater microbial communities near Pivers Island, North Carolina, United States - PICO282 | ecosystem: Environmental > Aquatic > Marine > Coastal | place: USA: North Carolina...
AGTTGCTGTGTCAGCTCTCATCATTATTTCATCTGCCGTAGCTCTAAGCGTGCTAGCTTTTTGAGAACCTAAAGTTACTGAACTGTCCGACGCGTCAAACAATAAAGATGTAAGATACATACTCTGCCCGCCTAAAAGCTTATAGTTGTTAGCAAAATCATTTGTAGCGTCTTGTAAAGATACTGTTACAAAATTACTGCTATCGTTATTGGTTATTCTTACATACTTAAAGTCTGTGCCTTTAATTTGACCAGCTGCTTCTGATGGAGATCCTGTATTATCAAACTTTACTACTTGCGTAGCGCCAGTATGTAATATGTCTAGCGTTTGTTGCAATACATGATTAACGCCGGTAATCTCAAAATCATCAGAGGTACCTGTCGTGTCAAAGCTGTGTGTTGTGCCACCTATTGTTACGCTTTCTTTTATTCCTAATGTTAATGTTGCCATAATTAATCGTAATCTGTGTATGTTATTATTACTTCTTCACCTTGATCAATAGCTTTTGCAATACTCGGGTAAATACGCTTATACGCGTTGACAGATTTTCCAACAAACCCGTCTCTAAGTATAAGGTTGTTTTCTTGACTATCTCCGACGATAAGACACCCAGCAGTATGCTCATCAGTGTTTCCAGTATGAATAAGAATATACTCAAAACCAGGAACATCAACGATATGAAGCATACCACGATGTATACCAGGATATTTTTTATCATACCGCGCATGAAATCCACCTTCTTTTCTTAGTTTAACATGATAAGTACCTGCAGGTATTCTAGTTTCTCCTTGTACTTTTAAAACACGATGCTCGTCTTCTAGAGTATAACATAAAAACTTTTTACCTAAGCTTGTATGCTCAAAAAGCAAACCGTGTGTACAGTCTGCTTGTGAGCTAAATCTTAATACTTCAAGCTTCATATTAATATAAAGCCATGTATTCTAAAGTAACTGAATCAGTCGTACTAGGTGTAACTTTTAAATCAGAGCTATCTGGAGCTAATGTTGGCATAAAAAGCCAATCACCGCCATAAAGTCTACCGACTTCAACACTACCTAATAATACTTGAACATACTGAGTTGAAGATGTAGAAGTATTTTTAATATATACTTTTTCATGTCCAGAAGATGTAATGTCATCTACTGAATAATCAATTAAAGTAAAAGCAGTGTTTTGCGTTAATGTTTTAGAAGCTAAACCGGTAGATCCAGTAATACCTGTTGAAATACCAGCTTGTGTTAATACTGAAGAGTTTGATATACTAATACCATTAGAGTGTAAATCTCTACTTGATATTGATATTGCAGCTGTTACTGTTGCCATAATTTTTTTATTGTTAATTAGTTATTAATCTGCAGCTGTTGCTAGCGTTTCATTTTCGTGCATGCACATCCATTCTATAGTTTGAGTACCACTACTAGCCTCTATTTCTATATCATGAGTAGCATCATCGCAATTCCAAGGTATAAACATCCAATCACCAGCGTATAATCTACCAATAACTTCTGCATCTATAGTTATAGTAACATACAGTGTAACGTCTGTTTCTAAATTAGCTATATAAACCCAGTTAGATTTATCTATAGCCGCCGCAGTGGCGTCTAATAAATCAAAATTAGTACCAGATGTTATTTCATTTCTACCCATACGAACTTGATCTAAACCTATTTGAAGCCCAGCTTTATACAACACGTTTGAAGTTGCAACGTTTAAAGGGGCTGTAGATATTAGATCAGAACTGTTTAATGTAAAACTACATGTTGTTGTTGCCATTTTTTTATTGTTTTATAATTTTATGTTTTAATACTCTGCTATTTATTTCTATGTGCAAGTTATATACACCAGGTGTTAGTGCAGATACATCTATTATATTCACCTGTTTTGCTTCTAACGTAACTTTACCTGTAATGTCGTATAATTTAACGTTAGCTATTTTATTTATTCTTACAAATGATTTAACCGGATTAGGATAAACCTGTGCTTTTACAATTAACTCGTCTAAGCTTGTTGGTCCTGACCAACCGTCTTGACAATAAGCGTATAAGTCATCGCAAGCATAATCCCACTGATCATCACAACAATAAGGATCTACATCTATAACCCACTCAAAACAAGCGTCAGGTATATAATATATGTCACCACTAGCACAACCAGCAGAGTAATAACACGAGCTATCAGCGACGTTCGCTTCCGCGTTATAATTAACAGCGGTCGGATCAGTACAGCCAGGCAGTGGATAAATACAAGAGCCATTATCAGTGTTTGCAAATGCGTTGTAGTTTATTGCTGTACTATCAGTACAACCGTTAATAGTTGGTATGCAACTTCCATTGTCAGTGTTACATGTATCGCAGTAGTTAAAAGCTGTAGGATCAATACATCCAAATATTACAGGTATACAACTACCATCTTCGACGTTTGCATTAGGATTATAATTAAACGCATCGTCGTCCATACACCCTAGCACTACATCTATGCAAGACCCTTCGAGCTCTACGTTAGCCTCAGGGTTATAATTAAAGGCCGTAGAATCCATACAGCCTAAAACGATCAATGTTAAACAAGAACCGTCTTCAAAGTCAGCGTCTGCGTTATACTCGATGTAATTTGGATTCGTACACCCAGCAACGTAGTAGCAACTTCCGTCGTCTGTATTAACACTATCATTGTAATTTAAAGCTGTTTCATCTATACAACCATATGTTTTCTCTATACAGTTATTACCGCAATCGGGTTCACCATACAAAATAACAAATGGTGGTATTGGATTAACAAAGCCACCTTCTATTTCTATAGCTACGTTTTCTTCAGAATACAAGCTATATCCACACTGAACAGCTGTAAAGTCTGATTGTTGCGTTATATTAAACTTAACGCCAACAGGTTCTGATATACTTAAATCAAAAGTAAACGTAGTATCAAAACCATCTTCTAAAGTAAATATACCTAAAAAGTTGTCACCTTGAAACACTTGTAAATACGATCCAGCCCAACCGTTACCAGCTAAATCTGTAAGTCTTAATGTATGAGTGCAACTATCAACTAATATATCTGTGTTAGCTAAACTGTCATAGTTAAATGACTCTACATCTGTACAGCCGTATATTTTTTCTGTAAAACACATACCAGTATCTACAGTTGCTTGTGGTAAAAACTCTACAAAGCTTTCGTCCATACAACCGTATATTGGAGGAGGTGGAGCGCAGTCTTCTAATGTAAATCCATGAAAAGCACCATATCCAAAATCAGCAGAGTCTGGCTGCACTAAAGTGTCACCACAATGTACTACGTAGTATGAACCGTCTTGTCCGCCCCATAAACTACCAGCAATACCATCTCCGTATTGATCAGCTATGTTAAATATATATTCACCGTTAGGTATACATACTTGTACTAGCTGTGGCTCATAGTCTACTATGTCTACATAAGGGCCACCGCTAACAATAGTGTCTTCCATCATTGTTATAATAGCCCAAGAAGTTTCCTGTGGATATTGATCAGGGTTAATAATTATATCTACATATGTTCCGTTAGGGCATTGAGCGAGCGCTACGTTAACGCAGAGTAGTAATGTGATTAAATATTTCATGAAAATTTATTATTTATGTCATTGGTACAAACAATACGTCAGCGTCGGTTCCGTTATTTTCGTTACCTGAAGAGTCTAAAAGATTCTCTTCAAATTTGTAATACAATCTTAAAGTATTGTCTATATGATTTGTAATATCTCCAGTTCTACCAGCTGCAACTACATTAGCTAATTCAAAAGCAGTTAATTCACCCTCAAAAAAAGCTATATTAGCTATGTTGCCTTTCGTGTCTGAATTAGGAGCCCCCATGCTGCCGCTAACATTAGTAGTTCCTCTACCTATAAGAAGATCATTGTTTGTGTTTTCTACATCAACAAAACCTCCGTCTAGTAGTTGAGCAGGATTACTATTTACGCCGTTAACATATATTGTATTCTCCATAGCGCCAGTATTGGAAGCTTCAAAATACAAATGCTGCCATTGATCAAACTGAAAACCAGCAGTATCGTCTGTTTCAATAGATCTAAATCTTGTGTTTGCAGAGTCGTCAACACACATGAAAATCAGCCCCTTATCACTTTTTACCATACAAGCGTATTCCTCTTGCTTCATTAGTAAACCATGGTTTTGATCGCTTTTCAATTTAACCCACATAGAAATACCAAACCCACTACCACCGCCTAATAATCCATCAAAACTTATAGTATTGCTGTCTGCCACTACTATAGTGTCATTAGCGCCTCCTCCATCGAAACTTACTGCCTTACGTGCTGGCCCAGCAAAAGGAGTGAACGATGGTGGTGATTTTGGTATGCCTAATCCTAATCCTAAACTTAACATAATTAAAATTTACTAATTATTAATTCATCAATATACTCTTGTATTTCTTTACGAGTCGCAACCATTTTAAAACTAAGATCTGCTTGAAATCTTTTCACTTCTTCTCCTTCGTCAAACACAATAATCGTAGGCACGATAGCAATAGCATACTTCTTTTGTATTTCAGCATCATCTATGCTTAAGCTTTTTTTACCAGCATCTGATATTTTATCAAACCACTCTACGTCGTTAGCCTGATTCCAGTTTGCGTTGAAATGTATTACTTTTATTTGACTAAATACCGTCAAGCTTATCAAGCTAAGCGCAAATGCTATACACACTTTCATTACTTATATAGTTTATTCTCAATTTTTTCAAGCGTAGCTTTTATTTCAGTTACATCTTCTTGAGTGTTCATAATTGTGTTACGTATCATTTGATCTTTCATATCAAACTCCATGCGCGTAACTTCAGGATCTGGAGCTACCGGTAGTTCTTTGGCTTCAGCTATTTCAGCCTGCAACGAAAACCACATACCTGTTCCCATTACTAATACCACTCCTAAAGATATTATAGTCTCTAGACTTAACTTAACTTTTGTGTCTTTACCTATTTCAGTTGCCATTTTTAAAATATAATGTAGTTTATACCTGCCTTGAAATCATACCACTCGCGATTCCAATATTTGTTATATTTACCTTCAACAAAGCACCCTAAGTTTCTATTTAGTTTATAACCAAATATAAGACCACCAGAGTAGTCGTACCATTGTTCGCCATCATTAAAGTTGTGGTATGAAAACTCACCGCCATCATCGTAGTGATATGGCATTAAGTTACTCCAGCTGTGTAGCCAAAAGTTCTTGGTATAATGGTAGAAATCAAAACCAACAACTAGTGAGTATTGCCACTGATTGTCAAGCTCGTTTCTCTTCTTTTCTACATAATCTTGTAAGACATCCGGCATAACTACTTCGTTCCAAACTTGTGGATTTGTAGCCACTATGTTACCATCAGGATCTCTATACTCTGATTCATACACGTCAACGCTGTAGCCTTCTTCTATAGCTAGACATGTATAATGTATTCTGTTGTTATCAAACGACCACTCTTCAAGTGGATCGTAACCATATGGCTCTGCGAGTCTTTGAACTGCACCTAGATTAAATGATAACTTTTTGTTACCAAGTAATCTTATTCTCTGCGTGCTTTCAAAATACTCAATGTCTGCAAAACCATCTTTAATATATTCTACTTTAGCAAGCCATACTGGTTCAACATATCTTAAAAAATGATGCTGATCAAAGTATTCTATGCCCTCTTGTCTTTTGTAATCTACTTCAAATAAAAATTCAAACGGAGTTAATCCAACATTAGCGGCATCTGAAAAAGAAGACTCCGTACCATCTTTAAATGTAGTTCTGTCTTCATAGCCAAACCTTTTTATTTTGCGTATACCCATTGTTAACGAGTAATCGTACGGCGTAAATAAAGTGTCGTACACTAAGGTGCTACCGTCAACAGAGTATATTTCTTGATCTGATATTGACGTGCCACCGTTAGCCGCAGCATAAAACGTAGAAAACTTAAACGCTTTTTTAATCTGCGAACAACACTTCTTAGGCGAAGCACATGACGTTATAAAAATTAATATTAAAAATATATACTTCATAAGTAAATTATTACACATTTAATCGTGAGCGTAACACCTTGTCTTAGGCTTGTTTACCATGTTCTTACATCTAGAGCTGTCACGCTTGATAAAGCTACATTGGTTTTTAGTTTTCTTTTGCTTTGCTTTTTTTCTTTTTTTAACTCTTCTTTAGCATCTCGTTGAGTTTGGCGCTTTAAATCTAAGTATCTTACATATTGATTTTCCTTGCCTTTATTAACAACAACACGTTCACCAACCTGCAAATCCCAAGCGCTCCAACCTAACATTAAAAACGTTCTCTGCATAGTAGAGTTTTCTTGGTTAAAAGCCTCTCTAATGTTGTCTGTTTTTCTAAATAATCTATCAAGCGGAACGTTAGTAGCAGCTGTCGTAACTTTTGCTGCGGCATCCCAAATAGGATTATTGTAGTCAAAAGTGTCCATGCTACCCATTATTTCTCTATTAAACTTATAAGCGTTTAATGCGCTATAAGCTTTTCTAGCTTTTGCTCCCATAGGAGGTGATACTTGTAATGCCTCAACTACAACTTGCCCATAATCAGCTCTTGACTTTCTTTCAGACTCTTGTATAAACCTCATTATAGTGTTTTTGATAGTTGCAACCGCAGCACCTGTTACACCAGATCCTCTAAGTATAGTGTCCATCATACCATTAGCTATCCTAATAGTTCTTTGATCTATAGCGTCGTCTTCTTCGTCATCAAAACTTAGAGCAAATATAGCTTGCTGTAGTGCGGAGAATATAACGTTCTGTATAGCTCCATAATATAATATTCTTGATACATTGCTTCTCCAGTCTCCACGATTGTTGATTAAGTCTCTACTAGCTTTTTTAATCAAACGGTTGTATTGCATTGGGGTGTTAGCAAAAGCTAATATAAGACGCCCTAGTGGACTTGCTTGTTGTTGTGATATACGGTCAGGTCTACTAGATTGCTGAGTTTCTTGAGCTATTTCTTGAAAATCTAAAAATGCTTTTTCTTCAGCAGCTTTTTTATCCATACCTTGCTTTGTATACGTTTCAATTCTGTTTCTATAAAACGTAGAACCACCGGAAGCAATAGCAAAACTATCTGCAATTTGTGTAGGTAAAAAACCTTTTTTAAGTAAATAAGCAAGCGCAGCTTTAGCTTTGTTTTGAGCACCGGCTACAGCGCTAGCAAGTTCAGCTTCATTTACATTTATTTGTAGACCAGCTCTTCTAGCTTTTAAAAAGTCAGAGTTAAATAACGTTGAAAAGTCTGACCAATATTGTTTTTGATTAGCAAAGGCTTTACCAGCTTTAAATATATTGTTATCATCAAAGTTTATAAAGTTAACTGTAGACAAAGTTTGTAGCACAGCTGATCTTGCGTTAAAGAACATTATAGCGCCTACAGATCCATTAACCCAATTTGTCCACGCTTGACCATAACTTCTTCCAAACGATCTGTTAGTACCATTTTCCATACGATACAACGAGTCTTCTAGGGCTTGTCTAAATCTAGAGCCATATACAGCTTCTATTTTATTCATATTTTCAGGAGAAAATATAATATTTTTATTTTCAATAAACTCTGCTAAATATTGTTTTCTACCTATTTTATTTACAATGTTCTCTAAGTCAGAAGCTATGCTTTCTACACTCCAGTTTTCGCCAGGCTCTATCCAGCCTTTATCTCTTTTTGATACAACACTTAGAGCGTCTGCAAATGTTTTTAGATCTTGGTCTGTGTTGACAACATTTTTTAAGTATGCTAAATCTCTTTTAGATATACCTGGAACTTCAAAGCCTGCTTTATCAAATAAATAAACTCTTACAGCATTATCAAAAGTAAAGCCAGTGTCTTCTTCTATTAACTTACCTAACTTTTTCTTTACATTAGGCAGTTCTTTTCTGAGCATTTTATAGTCATCTAATATACTCATACGAGCTATACTCATTTCACGATCAGCTCTACCAAATGGATCTAACAAAGCTTTTTTCATAAACTCCATGTCAGCATCACCTTGCTTGCCTTTACCGTAAAAGTCGTACAATAAACCTGCAAAGTCTTCAGCTGAAGGTGGAACAAAAAATCTATATCTACCTATGTTTTTGCCACGCTTTTGACCAACTACTCTTGAAAATACTTTTTCAGCTCCAACACCTTTTGTTCGCTCTAGCATCTTGTTAAACTCAGAGCTCATGTCTTTACTAAATTGTATTCTTGCTTGAACAGATTTACCTTTTACGTCTAGCTGATCAAACACATGCTTAACAGCTTCTACATTAGGTAAAGCGTCATCTACAAAGTACATGTCATTATAACCTTCAGCGTACTTATCTATAAACCACTGAGCTTTAGCGTCGCCTTCGCTCTTACCAAGTCCAGTTATATTCTCTAAAGGTATGTTAATACCTTTACTTTTCAACCACTTATGTATAGGTTCAGCGGCTTCTTGCATGCGCGCTGTTAAAACAAATACATTGCTAGGCCCATACTTTTTTATTTGATTCTTCATTTTTTGAAGCAATGGACCCTCTTTGCCGCCACGAACATTTACAAAATCAGAAAAGTCAAATTCATAACCATCAGCTGCTAGCTTAGGTCCATCAATAGGCCACTTATCAGATGGTATTTTTATTACTTTACCATCTTTAGTTGCTGTAACAAAGTTTTCGCCGTCTATAATTAGCGTTTCATCAAAATCAAAAGTAGACATACCTCTTGAGTCTTTGCTATATTGTAGCACAGGTCTAACATTGGATATGTTTTGACTAATACTAGAGTTTTGTTTTATTTCAGCGTTTGGCTTAATTTTATTTCTAGTTTGTAAAAAGCTATCTAAGTTGTCTTTAGCTTGAGAAGCTGTAATATCTCCATTTAAAAACTGATATAAAAGGTTTTGTTGAGTGCTAATAGTTGAGGCATCTCCATGTAAACTAACGTCAACACCTAAACCAAACTCTTCTGCTATAGTTTCGCCTCTAGCGTTTACTAAATAGTTAGGATTTATTCCACCATCATTAGCGTTTACTAATGGATTAAAATATCTTATCCACTTAGACTTTAATCCCAGTAATATGTCAAGATGATATTCTAGCGGCGGCGCTTGGACAAAGTTAAACTTAACGCCGTTAATTTCGCCTTTAAGCTTTTTATCATAAGATAAAGGTAAAGATCCTTGAGCATAGTTTTCAAAAGCACCATCAATATACAACTCTAAGTTGCCTTGCAAAGCTCTATTAAATAAAAATTTAGCAAAGTCGCTAGCTGGTAAAGTATGTTCTTCTACATTTTTTTCATTAAGAGTATTAGTAAACTCTAATGTTGAAGAAACTCTAGCAAAATGACCCATGTTTTGAGAAGTAGAAGCAAACATAACAGCAAAGTAAGGTATAGTTTCAGGCTGAGCTTGTATTATTTCTTGTATTTTAAGCCATATCTTTTTAGCGCCTCTTCTTGAAGCTTCGTGATATTCAAAGTCTTTTAGTTTTTCCGCAACTGTTTTGCCAGTTGATTTGCCATATTTACCTACAGATGAAACAGCTGCAGTTATATCTGGATCAGAAGGAGCAAACTTAGCTCCTTCAACAGAGCTTAATAAATCTTCTTTACTTGTGAAAGCAAAGTTTCTTTTTCTACCATTAGCTCCAGCTCCAGCAAAAGTTCCTACAGTTAACATTTCTATTGGAAAGTTAGGTGCTATAGTATTTTTTACAAAGTCTCTATAACCTTGAAGATCTGCGTCGTTATTAACTATGTCTATAGGTTGAACATTTTGAGTAGCGGCAGCAACAACGCTTTTCCAAGCTTTGTTTTCTTGTCGAAGCATTTTATTTAAGTCTGTATCTTCTTCTTTAGAAAACATATAATTAGCCATACCATCAGATATACTAGTAAGCTCTGGATTTTGTTTTCTAATTTCTTGATTAGTTATAACTTTACCTAATAAATCTGCAAGCGCTATAATTCTAGCTGATGTATTTCTATTACGCGTTGGCTTACCATCTATAATATCTATAAGCTCTAATAACTCTGAGTCTTTAATGTTTGTTCTTTTGACCTGAGTGCGTAAACCTGCTTTAGTTTTAGCTCTAGAGTCTCTTTTATTATAAAGTGCCTCTAATACAGTCTTAGGCACTCCTGTTGCTTTACCTGATGAATCAAAGCCTTGCGGTAAAGCTTGTATTACTAAAGCGGCATTAGCTTTAAACCATCTTTGTGCTGAAGCTACTTCTGCTGCCGTAAGATTTGCTTTGCTCTTAATTTTATCAGGTGATATACCTAATAATTTACCAATAGTATTTCTAGCAGCATTTGGCACGCTTTTAAAACTAGACAATGTAGAAAACTTAACATCTTGTTCGTTTACCTCCGCAGTAACTTCATTTTGTATATTTAACCTATCAGCTAATACTATGTCTTTAGTTTTTCTTTCAGGTTGTTGCTCTACAGCTTCTTCAGCCGCAACACCTCTAGCCTCTGTTACATCATCTGTAAACTCTTCGCCTAGCACTCTACGTGAGGCTTCAATAGCTCTAGCAGGTAAAAACTTATTTATGTAAGCAGCTAGTGGTACTCCAGATTCAGGCTTGTAGCTTTGTATAAGATCAAATATACCTCTTTCGCCAGTATTTATTTCGTCGGTTAATAGTTGTCTGTCAAAGTTAGGAGCTTCAGATCTTTTCTGTACTATTCTATTTACTATAGGTGCAAATTGATCTATAATATCCATAGCGCCACCTACACCTTGATCTTGATATATTTGTTGAACTTTATCAGAAGCTTCTTTTGAAAACTGAGTAGTCGACTCATCGTCTTGTTTACCTTCAACCAACTTACCTTTAGCGCCTTCCGTAGCTGCTTTTATTATTGCTTTATCTATTTTACCCTCAGATATACTAGCCGTGTAGTCTTTAACAAAATTAAAAATATCTCTACCAGTATCAAGTCTTACTTCTTTCAAGCCTGCTCTTTGTAAAAACCTTCTTATTGTGTCTCCAATTTTAGTAAAAAAGTTTTCTTCAAACTTTAATGAACCATCAGCTATAGACTCAGACATCAACACAACAACCTCTTCTCCAAAGTTTGCGTCTCTTACAAACTCTCCTTGATCATTAAACTGACCGTAGCTAGCTAATCTTTGGCCTAAAGCAGTTTTATCACCTTTTATTTTAGACACATGCTCAATTAAAGCGTCGCCTAAATTATCTTGTATTTCTTTATTGTTACCAATAGTGTTTTGTAGTATCGCGTGACCTAGCTCGTGTACTTCTGTAAGTTTTGGCTGTTTGTCTGTATTTATTATTATTTCAAACGTATTATCTGGAAATTGTTTTATAAAGCCATATTGATTTGAAGCTGCTTCAGCCATATCGCCAAGAGTTTGATCGCTAGCTATATCGCTTTTTCCTAATCGAGTTAACTTACCTTTCACCGGGAATCGACCAACGCCTCCTTTACCTAGCTCTTTAATTTGTTGCTCAACGTTTTCAGCTGTTTTATCAGCTAATATTTGTGTAGCTCTAGCTTGTGCCGCCTCATAACTGTCTCTATACCCTTCAAGCGCAGACTTATATTCTCGCTCTGATATTTCTTTTTTATTGAACTTTTTTTGAAGCTCTACAGCTCTAGCGGCTTGAACGTCAGCTATATCGTGTATATTCTCAAGCTCTGTAATATCACCTTCACTAAGTCTGTTATATATATCGTTACCTTTCTTTATGTTCTTTTGAAGCTCTTGGGTTTTTATATCTCTTTTTTCTTCAAGACCTTTTATTACAGTCGGATCTTTTGCTTTTTTAATTTGTTGAGATATAGATAAAATTTCATTTATTTCAGCTTCTACTTTTAAACCGTCAACACCTTTTCTAGCCTGCGCTAAAGCTCTAGCAGAATAACTACCTGTAGCTAAACCACCAGAACCTAAAAAGCCTTGGACTCCCGCCTCCATACCTTCAGGACTTTGAGCGTATTCTAATAAAGTGTTAGAAAAGCTTACGTCTGGATCTATAGCTGATTTTTTATTATATTCTTCTATACCACCTTGAAAAACCTCAGTAACCGACTCTGTACCTCCAGTAGTTAGTATATTTAAAGTTGTTTTAGCTTTTGGGCTATAGTTGAATTTATCTCTTATTTTTTTAGGCATTAATTTTGGCGTAGGCATTTTTCCGCCTAAAGCTTTTTTAAGCTTACTGTAACCAAAGTACTCAGCGCCAGCTTGTAGGCTGGCTAATCTTATAGCTTGCCCACCATCGTCTTCACCATCAAGTATTAGCTGCTCTAATGTTTTTCCTTTAGCTTCAGCTATTTCAGTATTATAGTCAATATAGTTTTGAGCAGCGAAGTCCATAAAGTAACCAGTACCAACTGTACCACTATTGTATATTACAGATCCACCTACGTTTACTATAGCGCTTAATACAGAAGCTGCTTGATCGCCAAGATTACCTTCAGCAAAAGATTCTATTACACCAAGCGTAGGTTTTCTGTCTTGTTGCTTTTTATTAAAATCTTTTATTTTTTGTATTCTTTGTTCTTTAGTTAAAAGTCCTTCTGTGATATCTCCAACTTTTAATCCTAAAAAAGTATCATCTGGCTCTAAACCTTTATTTCTATGTCTTTGTATAAAAGCGTCAACTCGCTCGTCGCCAAATATAGATCTATACACCTGGTCTGTGGCTAAGTCTAAACCTATTCCTTCACCAAAATAGTAGTCTACAACATTTTTACCGTCTTGAATTAAGTTTGAAAATGAATTTTTAATAGACTGTTTAGCGCTTACTTTTTGTTGCTCACCTTGATTATTAAACTCGTTGACTCTTTTATCGTACTCTGAAGATAATGTTTTCAACTCTTCTTGACCTTCGCTAAGCATAGTATTGTAGTTTTTTACCATGCTGTTATATTCGTTTACCTTGTCTTGTGTAGGCTCTTCTACAGCACCATCGCCTAAGTTTGCAAACTCAAAATCTTTCATTACTTTCTGAGCTTTAGCAAGTTTAGTATAAAAGTCATTTGATTTTTCTTCAAGACTAGTTTTTTCTTTGTCTAACTGCTCTTCAAAGGTTAACGGATTTGCTTGAACTTCTGGAAGTGTAACACCCATAATAGTGTCGCCTTCTTGACGCGCGCCTGGTAATACATCAAACCCAGATTCTTTAGCTTTTTTTACAGTTTCAGGATTATCTGTGTAAGTAGGTAACTCCGAAAAAGAAGCTACCGATTTGGATGCCGTACTTTTTGGCTCCGCAGGGGCATCCACTTTCTGGGGAGCTTGTTCTTTTTTTGCTTCAACGTAGTCTGTAATGTAAGTTTCTATTTCTTGCTTAGACTTACCATCGCTAATTAGCTTTTCTATTTCTAATTCTAATTCTTTATCCATAAAATTATATTTATTAACCTCTTAGTTGTGTTTGGAAAAACTCTCTAAAATCTTCTGCCTTTAAATCTCTAGGTACAACTGTTTCGTTATTACCCTTAGGTTTTGAATTTTTTGTATCAAACTTCTTAAGTTGTTTTCTATACTCTTTTGGTATTTTAGCTTTTGTAAGAAGTTCTGTTTCTGATAACTTATAAGGTTTTTGATTTTGCAAAGTAACAGGATTACCTTTTTCATATATTAAATATGTTCCGTCACTTTGTCTTTTAGCAGTTTGAGAAGTTCCAGGTATATTTATTTCTGCGCCTTTTTCGTTGTAAGACTCTACAAAAGCGTTTACTTCGTTTACAAAAGAAAAGCCTGGCTTAGTTCCGCCTTTTCCTACGTTTGGCTTTTGCTTGTTAGCAGCCATAGCTATTTTAGCATTGTTATCTATAAAGTCTGTAAAATATCCTAAGAAAGCGTCTGTTAAATCTTCGTTTTTTAAAACGTCTAGCATTTCGTCTTTTTGCGCAGGCGTTGTAGCTGTTAAACCGTTATCCGCTAATAGTTTGTCTAACCATACTGTAGCGTAAGCTGATTCCGAACCTTCTGTTCTATCAGCTGTAAAACCGCCGAATATAACAGGTCTTAATTTTTCAGGATCTGATTTAGCTAAGTTCATCATACCGCTAATAACTTCTCTTCTTGAGTCTTCATTCCACTTACCACTAGCACCAAGCTTCCTAGCATCGTTAACAAATTCTGATAGTTGAGTTTCAAACTTTAAGTCTACTTGCTTTGTAGATTGTAGCTCTGGTAAGCTAATAAGCTTTTCACCATCTTTGTAATATCCGCCAACTTGTTTTTCACCATTTATTACAGGATTCCAAACTACATGGTTTTTAAAGCTGCCGTCTAATAGCTGCGTGTGTACTAGCTGCTCCAGTCTAGTTGGATTAGGATCTGGATTTTTTTGATTAGCTATAGCATTAGAATAAAGTGTATTAATATGATCTTTATCTCTTTTGTAAAGCTTAAACTTATCTTTTATGGAAGCCAGCTGATTAACCTCTTGCAGCTTTTTATTTTTGCCTACAAAAGGACTTTCAGATCTTTTAATTAATCTATAAGCTTCTTCGTTGTCTTTTTCTATTTCTTCAGTTAATGTAGCGTTTACTGCTGGGCTATTTGCAAGATCAAGATTTAAAGGCTTTTTAGATAAATCTTTAGCGTAGTTTTGTAAATCTTTTATTTCATTAGATACAGGTTGGTTTGACTCTTGCAAGTATTTATTATAAGCAGCTTCAGTATTTTCTAAAGCTTGAGAAGCAACTTCAGATAAATCTGTAACACTTTTATTAATGTACTTCACGAACTCAGTACTCCTAGCAGTGTTGTACTTAGTTTGAGCGTCGTTCAGCCTTGTTAATGATTTTTGTAAAAAATTTAATGACATGTCTATTATTTAATTATTCCCTAAACTTAAGTTAGAGCTAGGCGTGGTTATACTTAAATTGCTAAGATCCGCAAATTGAGTTGTAGTATTTCCTGTGCTATTACCAGTACCGCTAAAAGCATTTATAATTGTTGGTGCAGCGCTTAAAATATTGCTAAACAAGTCACTGTTTGCTTCTTGCTGCGCTTGAGCCGTTTCAGTTTGCCCGGCTAATTGTTGAGCAGAAAAGCCTAAAGCTAAAGCTTCTCTTTCTGCTTGCATTTGTTGTACGCTCATAGCGCCTTTAGCTTCTAGCTTTTGAATATCCATACCAGCTTTACCTCTAGCAAAATCAATTTGTCTTTGTGCATCAGCAATTTTAAACTCAGCCTGTCTAGCTTGTTCAGCGCCTTGAGCTTTTAATCTTTCGTTTTGAGCTTCTTGACTACCAATGTCTGCGGCTATTTGTTGTCTAACTTGCGCGTTTTGTTTAGCTAAAAGTCCAGCAATACTAGCTATACCAGCAGCACCACCAGCACTAGCTCTAGCACTTTGTAGCACAGCCGCTTGTGACTCCTCAGCCATTTGCCTTTGATAATCTGCAGATTTTAAA
>Ga0213865_10001458_pt1 | contig 15402 bp, 17 predicted proteins | sample PICome_6_FD_160100 | JGI IMG/M metagenome (GOLD analysis project Ga0213865, IMG submission 160100) | Coastal seawater microbial communities near Pivers Island, North Carolina, United States - PICO282 | ecosystem: Environmental > Aquatic > Marine > Coastal | place: USA: North Carolina...
GTTCATTTCTAATAGCATTGTTGACGTTAGAAGGTGGCATTCCTTCTGCAATACTAATGCTGTTAATTGATGTATTGTTTGATGATGTTGTGCTGTAATTTGAGACAGTCATTATCGTACTCCTGTTGATAATTCTAATTCATTCTTCTTAATCATTTTTTCTTGATCCATTGGTGTTTGATTATTTTTAACTTCTAAAGGTGCAATACCTAACAGAGCATTCATGTTAGCTTGTATTTGTTTTAAACTACTAGCTTTAGATATTTTTATTAATTCTTCTAAACCATTAGAACTAACAAAAGCATTTGCTAAGTCTATTGCTCTTTTATTATAAAGATTGTTTTTAAAATTTTGAAATATTGCTGCAGGTCTTGTTATATCAACATTTTCAAGTGGTATGCCTATTTGTTTCATAGACTCAATCCATTCTTGCCTAGAAGCTGTTGGCGATCCTACTTTTGGTATCATGCCAGAAGATTTATAAACCAACATCATTTTACTAAAACCTTTCCAGGCTTGTTCTGGATTTTTACCTTGTGCAATAGCTGATCCTTTAACCATTTGTTCTGTCAGTTTGACATTCTTACCCATCATTTGATTATAAAACTTTAATCCAACAAGAGGATCATCTGCTTTAGTCATTACTTTGCTAAAGTTTTTAGCAAACAACATTTGTGATACTTCTGGAAATAAACTTTTATCTATTTTGTTTAATTCTTTGTAAAGTTTTTGTATGTTAATATAACTAACATTTTCATCAAACAACACACTTCTAATTGTATTCATGGAACGATCTAGTGAAGGTGCGTTCTTTGGATTTATTTGTCCACCAATAGATAAAGCATCATACTTATCTGCCATAATTTTATTGGCTTTAGCAGTAAACTTACTTGCTCTTTTATAATATTCATTACTATCAAGAACTTGTCTAATAATTTTTAGTTCTGTATCTAACTTAAAGGCTTGTGTTCTTTTTCCTTCATTATAAAGTACATTGACAATATCTTTACCTTCATCGTAAATAGTTTTTAGGTTTGTGATACCTAGATCACTTTTATTAGCTGTTGTTATTTTATTTAAAATATTTTCTTTAATTAAATTAACATTTGCAGTATCGCCACTTTGTATTCTTTTAACCAAGCCCTGCATATAACTACCCATAGTTTCTGTGCTAAAGTTACCTTCATCAAACTTTGCCCAACCACCATTTTTTAAATTTCTTGCTTGTTTGTTTATTGCAATAGTAATGTTATCTTGTGCTTTAACAAGAGTATTAACAAAATTATCTGTTATAATTTTAGGATCAATACCATCAATATCTACGTTGCCAAAATTATCGTTTAAATATTTTCTATTTGCATCAGATAACTGAGGAAATCTATTTTTTGTGAAAGCATTAAGTATTGCACCACCACCTTCTGTCGATGCAACATTGTCAGCTAATTGCATAACTGATTTATTATTTGTTACTCCGGCAATAGCTTCTGGTACTGTTAAGTTAATACCTTTTTGCTGTGCAAGTGTTATAATTTCTTGTACTTCTTTTAGTTGTCCATTGTTTTCTAAATCTTTTAATAATGTTTGTAATCTTTTAACATCATTAGGTTTTACCATACCAGTAGCAACGTTGCCGATAATGTCCATTGCTAAACCAATCTTCCAACCTTGACCTTCACTTACAATACCAGTCTCTTCAACTCCTTGTGCTGTTGATCCAGATAATCCGGCAATTATAGTTGGTGCTTTTTTAAAACCAGTAAATAATCCTCCACCAGTTCCATACTCAACACCTTTACCAATAATTTTTCCTGCTGATGTTTGGCTTTCATAATCAACTTTTGGCATTCCTGTTTCTAAATCTTTAGATTTACGCATGAAGTCTAATGATTGATCGTAAGAAGGTAAAAAAGGAATATCTGTTCTTTCATACTTTGCATCAGAGTCCATTAATCCAGGTATTTTTAATCCTGTCGCATCGCCTAATTTTCTTTCAATAAAAGCACCACCTTGACCTGCTAAATTATAAATTTCTTCTGGTGCTGACAGTAATCCTGCAAAACTTTTTAAAAGACCTTTATCAATACTTTTTGTTATGTCTTTAGATGTAGATACTTCTGCCATTCTAATTCCTCATGTCTGTTGTTACAGTTCTTAATTCATAACGATCATTTCCTAAATCAACCATAATTTGTGGATGACCTTCTTGGGTGTAACCTACTAACTTATAGTCTTGTGGTGTTTCTCCAAACTCATCGTAATAGGTATTAATTTGTGTTTTTACTTGATCTAAGTCTTTTTCATTACGAACATTAAATAATAAATTGTCTGCACCTAAATCTTCAATAGCAGTATTAATAATATTATTTTCCATTTTCTTTTCAAGTGTGCCAAGAATAGAATTATCTTTTTGTATGATGTCCATATACATTTTGTTCCATTGGTTTTTTGTTTGCACACTATTTAAACCTTTCTCGGCAGCATCTAATTCAAACTGAGTTCTTTTTTCCATTATGCTAATGTTAAAATCATTAACTGCTTTTGCTAATTGTAATTGCAAAATGTTACCTTGTTTAGATCGAGATAAACCTGGAGATATCATTTCAAAATATGCCATCTCTTTGTTGGATATAGCACCTTTTGTTTTTGCAATTTGTGACATGACAAAATCCCCTGCTAATGTAAAAAATGCTTCCTTATCAGATAAGTCATCAGTATTTACACCAAGTTGTTTTGCCATTTGTTGTGCTTTTAATTTAACTCCACCAAAAGTTCCAAAATCTCCCTCATCTAAATTTCTAATAAGACGCATCATGTTATCAATGTTAGTATTTTGTGTAATAGCTATGTCAGTTGTTTGCTGTAATTTTTCACCAGATTTATCAAAACTTGATGCAGCTAATTCATATATTTTAACATCGCCTTTATCTGTTGGCATTGTAATTGTGTTTGTAGTCGAATTAGTTTTTGATAAATATTTTTCTATTTCTCCTGCAAATGCAATATCATATTCTGGTGTGCCAGGTTTTAAACCTCTTGCTTCTAACATTGTTCTAATGTTTTGCTGTAATTGTGGAACAGATGCAGGTTTAATTTTTGCATACTCTAATGATCTATTTAAAATATCTTGTTCTTTTTGATAATTAAATTTATCCCTAGCTAATTGTGATGCTTGTGCTTGTGCCTGTGCTTCATTACTTCGTTGCATTCCTCTTGATAATGCTTGACCAAAACTAACAGGAGTTTTTGAATACCCACTAGCTTCTAACAAACCTTGTGCCATTCCTTTACCTTGTGGAGAAACAAGATAGTTTAATAAATTGTTTCTAAAGTTTGGTGGTGTAGGAGTTCCACCTGTGCCTGTTCTGTTATTAGCACCAGATATACCTGGTTGTCTGTTTGATGACATTAAACCTTGATTAGCAATGCCTAAACCTGGTTGTTTATTAGAAGGTGTTGTTAAATTATTTCGTATGTAAGGGTTACTACTGTTACCATAAATAGCACTATAATTTTTATCATTAATAGGAGAATAATTTAATGCACTAAATGATCTTTGTTGTTGTGGTACACCATTAAACATTCCTCTAGCTACACCAGTTCCACTTTGTCTTGGATCTTCTATTCTACGACCACTTATGCCACTTGCAGAAGGTGTAATTGGTGTTCTTCCACCATAAAAAGGAGTTACCATTATAAAAATCCTCCAAGTAATCCACCACCGATTGCACCTAAACCACCCATGCCAAAGTTTTGACCAAGTTGATAACCTTGCATTGCACCACCAAGTAGACCTGCACCGGTGTTTCTATAAATTGGCTCAGTCTTAGTTGTTGTTTGTGCATAAGGAGATCCAATAGATGCGAGGTACTCTCTTAATTTGTAATAAGGTTTTTGTTGTTCAAAATCAAAACGAGTCATAGCATCTTGTATCTTAGCCATTTCCATCGCTTCTCTAGTTTGTCCAACACCACCTAATGCTTGTATGTCTTGATAATCAGCTTGTGCTAATTGAGGAGCTAGTTGTGTTGCTTGGAACATTCTATCTCGTTCTCTGTTGTATTGATCGCCATACACTTGATTTGCAACATTACCTAACTCTTCTGCGAGTACACTTTGGTTAGCTGCACTCCCAAGTCTACCTGCTTTAGAAAATTGTGATTGAACACCAGAAGTAACATCTCCTGCTATTTGATTATATAAAGCTGTTGAATATGGATTAGTTGATGGATCTAAATAATTACCTTGTAAAATATTATTTATTTCTGACTGACTAGATGCAAGTAAAGGATTGTTTAATGATCTAGCAGTTGCTAATTGTAAGGCTGTCTCTGTCTCTGGAGAAAAATCAGTATACGTTTGTTGTGGATAGAAGTTTGGTACTGCTGACTCGTACAAATCTTGTGCTTGGTCAAATGCTTGTGTCAAATATGGTCGTACAAATTCACTAGGCTCTGCTGCTGTAGTTGTCGTGACGTTTGTTGGGTTTGATCCTTTGCTCATAATTCTTTACTCATTAAATATATATTTTGTTTAAATCCTTGTAATTTACGCAACCAACCTTTTCGCCCTGCTACCTCAATAGCTTGACAATAATTGTTCATTGCAAATTCTTCTATTTTGTTTTGGATTGGCTCAAGCCAATTATCCATGTTGTTTCCTCCTGCGAGAACATATCGTAAGATACGTTTGCGTGGATAGTCTGCAACTTCTGTTACAACAGCACTTTCCACTTTATCGTTCTCCCAACTTATAAAAAGTTGAAACTTGTTTCTAAGAATTCCATCTAATACATCTTTTGGCATATATGTATCATCAAGAGCCTTATCTATTAATGGCTCAACTTGTTGCCAAATAATATGTAAATCTTCTTTAGGAACTTGTGTAATCATCCAAGAACAACATAACCGAAAGTTTGATCGGCATTTGTTGAACTGGCATGAGTTAAAGTTGCTGTGCCATCGGCTCTTGCAGAAACAAATAAGTTTGCTTTTGCAGTATTGCCATTGGCTGTTGTCGGCATGAATAGTATAATTGAGTTTGCTCCTATTCGTGCATCAGTTAATGTTGTACTCGTAGCACTAGCTGTAAGTGTAACATTTCCTGTTGAGTTTAATTTACCATCTAATGTATTATTTAATACGTTAGTTATTAATCGTATATGTTGTGCTTGGTCAGGCATCGACAAAGGCACATTAAGAAATTGGTTTGTTGCCATTATCTTTTGCCTTCTGGTTTTGTTTCTACATCAATGCCGGATAAAGTATTAAAGTTTCCAGATACTTTTACACGAAGTCGGTGGTATCTACTTGTAGATCGCATTGGGCAATCTCCACTTGTTTGTGTATCTACTGCTGTTCCAACTGTAACTGCATCTGCTTGGGAAGAACGAGTAATCGGTGTAACCGAAATAGTTGTATCTTCTCCATTTGCATCAACAATTGGTCTAGCATTTGTAACTGTACTTCTTCTTTCTTTTGCACCTTCAAACTCTGTTGAGTCTACTTCGGCATCTAAACTTGCTCCTAAAAACTTTCCAAACTTTTTGTCAGAGTCAAATGCACCAAGTCCAATAATTCCTTCATCATAAAAAAATGAGTCTAAACTTTTAGGTAATCCATCAAGATCTCCTAAAACATCTAAACTCTCTAGTGTTGTAAATGCTTCTTGTGATGCACTATTCATAAAGTGCAAATCTTGACCACTACCAGTAGACCATTTGTCTACGTTAAAGTTGTAACATATTAATTTATTATTAACTGTTGAAGTTCCTAATGCTCCATCTCCTCTGTATGACCACACTACCATAGAGTTGTTGGGATCAATAGCAGAACAGACACCTTCAAAGTTTGATGTCACATCATTTAAGAAAAAATCATCAACACGACCTTTTCCTATTGGTGTTAATTTTTGTCCACCTTCAAGTTTATAAAAACCATCTTGTGCTAAGAAAAATATACTATTACCAAAAGAAGCTACACTCTTTGGAGCAAATGCTCCGATGTTATCAGCTATCTTATTAAACTGAAATATAAGAGGTGTACCAACATAATCCATTCGGTAAATTGCTCTTTCCATGAACACAATACCAAAAGACTCTCCACCAACGATTGCTTGAACTGATCCATGTGTTCCAACAATGTCTTGAAAACCAGACTGTGTTGTTTGGCTAGGTGTCCAGGTTGAACTATCATTAAGTCCAGACCATTTAACTCGTTGGTTATAAACAGTTGATGACTCTGTTGTATAACCGGCAACAACAAAGTCTCTTATGATGGCAAGGTACTTAGCTTTAATACTAACAAGATCTGAAAAAGCACTATCAACACCTTCTTCAAACTTTTGTATATTATCAGCACCATTCGTTGCAATAATGTTTGCTCCAAACTGTGTGAATGCCCAAAAGTCTCTGCTACCTTCTGTTGTACTGTTGTTGTAACCAGATGGCTTAGATTTATCTTGAAATACAAGTGAACTATCCATTTGGTATAGTTTAGTTGTATCTCCTGCGTAGTTAGTTGATCCACTTGCAGAAAAAGAAGTAAATAAACCAACAGGTGTAGTTCCTAATCCTGTTCCACTTAATGCTACAAAACGAGGAAAAGATTTGTAACCTTTAGCTAATGGAATAACGTTATCGACCTTTATTGCACCATTATTCTGATACGTTGGAAGGTCGGCTTGTAATTGACCGAACTCTATCATACAATCCTACTGGCTGACATCTGCAAAGGAGCAGAGGAAGTTCTACCTCTTTGTGCTGACTCGTTTGCTGTTTTAACTCCTTCTTTATATAATCCTGCCCATACTTGCAGTCTCTCGTCTGCCATCAAGAATGGAGAACTTTCACTTAATGCTGCATATAAATACAAATCTGGAAAGTTATTTAAAATATCATTACTTGTATTTGTATCAGATAAAGCAGTTGGTCTTTTAAACATTCCAAGTTCTAAAGTTTGTGCTGCATCCGGCATATTACCTAAATAAATTTTATCAGAAACTATTGTGTAATATTGTGGTGTTCCAGAGCCTTCTCCTTCATTATACACTCGAAAAAAATCTGGTGGAGTCATATAAGCTAAGAATTGGTATGGATTAGATTGGTACATAACATATCGCATTTCTAAATAGCCAGTTGGTAACGTATAAGATTGTGTACCAGAAACAGTAGTAATAGATGTATCAACAGCTTCCATTTCACGAACACGCAAATCTCTTGCATGACGAGACTCTGCTAAATCAATAAACGTATCAAGATATGATGTTAAATCCGATCTGTTTAAATAATTTGCAATTTCTGTTTTTAAATTTGCGTAGGTGTCTAGTGCCATTATACATTTCCTTGATATACTCTAAAATGTCTGTTGTTTGGATCGTTTAACCATTTTTTAAAACGATCTTTGTCTATGATGCGACCTGCATTAGACATAATTCCTTTTTGTGCTAACTGCTGAACAACAATTAAAGGGATAGATGCGACTTTATACATTTTTGCATCTTGCATTCCTCTAACTTTATATAAATCATTCTTCGCTTCAAACTTGTTGCGTTCTAGTATGGGTTGAACATCCTGGACATCTTCAAAATGGTATTTGTTTTCTGACTCGTCAATGTGCATTTTTGTTTTAATAACATTGGTGTCATTAGGATTATCAATCCAAAGTTTTTTAGACATTATTTTTTCTTTTTACTTTTCTTTGATTTCTTTTTATCTTCATTAAATACTGGAGATTTTTTCATTTTCTTTTTTGCTCTTTTTTTCATTCCACGCATTGTTTTTTCCTCTAGTTAAAAATTAAAAAGGAGGGGTATTAATCCCCTCCTAATCCTTAAACTACAAATAATTATGCAGTTAAGTTGAAAATTCCATAGTTTGCATTTGGAGATCGTGCTGCAAGAGTCCATTCACACAATAATAATTTCTTATCATTATCTCCAGAAGATGCTAGATCTTTAGTTTGGAATGGTCTTAGGTAAGATACTTCCCACTTATCCATTTCCAAAATATCAACTCTGTTCGCTTGTTGATGTCTATCTGGTACGAAAGATACTTCGCCAAAGTCAGATACATATACATCGACAGCACCAATAACAGTTTTGTCATCAGCATTTTTGTATAGAGTTGCTACACCAGAAAAAGCAGATGCTAATTGCTTGTGAGAAGCAGACATTAATACAAGTTCATAACATTTTTTTAAACCTGCTTTTAGTAGTGCTTCTGTGAAAGTTCTATTTGTTCCACCTGCAATTGCAGTTGCACCAGTTCCGGCAGGGGAAGCTGATGGACTACCATTGGTTGAAAAGTTACCTGCACTTGAAGCAGTACCTGCAATGTTTCCACCATACCAAGTACCAACAGATGCACTCTCTCTTGCAGTACCAGAAGATCCTGCTGCTTTAGCATTCTCTACTCCGATATTTGCAAATTCGATATCTCTCTTCAACTCTTTACCAAGTTTTGCTAATTGGTAAGCAAGTTCGTCTCCTCGACCTGCATTTGTTACTGCTTGGTCAGAGCCAGACACACCTACTGTTTTAGCAGAGATTTGTGTGTAGTTGTTTAGTCTTGTTGTTGCAGCTCTGCTACCTAGTGTGTAGTCATCGCCTTCTTTTTGTGCATTTGCTGCTGCATTTGCTAAACCATCCGTCTGCCATTCATGGAGGGTTTGACTGGCATTGCCAGAAGCCGCATTTGATATAAAGGGGGTTTCCGTTGGTGCTATATTGTAAATAACATCAGCTAGATCTTCTCTTATACCAACACGATCAAAAGTTTCTACTGTATTTGTAGGTACAGCCATAATTAACTCCTATTCGTTTAGGATCATTTCTTTTAACACCGATTGTGCATCACGAATTGATCCAGATTTTTTCAGTTTATTCATTCTGCGATCATAACGTTGTTTGTCATCGGAACTTTGGGTTACATTGGATGCGTTGGAACGAACAATGCGAGGTGCTTTTTTAACTTTATTTTGATTTAACTTTGTTTTACGAAGTTGATTATACTTGTAAGCATCTGCTAACAATAAAACTGCACGATGATCTACCATCATAGCAATTTCTTGGTCAGTATAACCACTCTCTTTTGCAAAACTTGTTAAGTTTTTAATAAACTCTGCACCTTTTTCTTTGTCTTTGTAAACTGGTAACTTCTCAGACAAGATTTGACGTTCTTTAGCAATGTACTCGTCATAAACTTTCTTTTGCTCTTGTTGTTGCTCTTGAATGATACGTTGTTGTTCTTGCTGTGCAAGTTGCAACATTTCTTTACGTTTATCGGACTCTGCTTTTTTGCGAACATACTCAGCAGGATCTGTTTCGTATAGTGTTTCCCAATCCACCTGTTCTTCTTTACCCAATTGTGACTGTATTTGTTCCAATTGTTGTGCGTATTGATTGCGAGAATTTTTGACTGCGTCTAACTCTTTCGCTAAGTTATCTTGTAAAGACTCTATGTCTTTACGTTTATCACTTAACTCCATTGTTTTTTTGGTATAGTCTGACTCCCTAGAGTAGCCTTTTCTTAATTCATCGAGGGTAACTTCTTGTCGTTCTCCATTAATGGTAACTTCATAAAGTGTCTCTTCATTTTCAGAAGTGGCTTCTATGTTATCTACTACTTCATCATCTAAATCTTCTGGTGTAAGTTCAGCAGTATCTTGTTCAAGATTACTTTCCTCAACCTCTGTTTCAGATGTTTGATGCTCTTCGTTCCTTGCAGTCTCGTTGTTTAAAAGGGTAGCGAAAGCATCTGCTGTTTCTTGCGTTGTATAAGTTGGTTTAGAAACAACAGATTCCTGTGAAGGCGTGTCTGCCATTTTATTTCTCCTTATTTGTTAATCTGTTTACTTGCTAGTTTGCCAGTTTCCATTACAGATTGTAGTTGCACCAAAAGGACATTTAACATTTTTTTCATCATGTAAATTCTTTCTCTTCCTTCTGTGTCTCTTACAGGAGAGTTAATCCATTCTTGGTCTAACTCTGCTGAAACTTTTTGTATAGCTTCCACAAATATTTCATCTTCTAATATTTGTTTTGCTCTATGACCTCGTTGTTGTTCTTTTTCTAAATCCATTAAATCCCAGAACTTTCATCATTGTAATCATCTTCTGGATTTGTGTTAGGGTTGAATGCGTTACCACCAATCATAACAGTTCCACCACCAGTCATTTGATTACTTGACGTTCCACCTCTGCCTGTTCCATAATTAACTCCTGTTTGTGTTTGTTGCGAAACAGCAGGTAATGGAGTTCCAGATGTAAATGTGTAACCTGTATCGCCTGTGCCACTATTATACACTTGCTGATAAGTGTCTCCAAACACATCAGTTACTGGCTCATTCATGTTGTTTGCTGGTAATAAACTTTCTATTCCACCTGTGTTTGTATTGACGTTTTTATTTCCAATATCAAAAAGAGGATTTTGGTTTTTATCAAAATTACCTGTAAAATAACCTCTCTTCATCAGTTCACTTAACATAAATTCTTCACGCATTTTATCTTGTCCACCAAAAGCAAGTTTAAATAATGGTGGCATAAATTGTGATTTTTTTAATGTTACTAAATTGCCTTTGCTTGGTAAAAAACCTAATGCACTATTACTTAAACGACCATCTTTTAAATATTCAAGTAGTTCTTCATCAGTTGCATTTTTCATATCTTCAATAGACATATAAGGTCGTTCTTTTGGATCATCTCTATTGTTATCTTGTTGGTAGGATGATTGCCCAAATTGTTCTATTGGTTGGCATATACCATCGACTAACATATAACCTGGAGGACAAGGATCTACCGGTGCATCAGTTGGTGGTGTCGTATCTAGTAAAGGATTTGGGTATAACGCATCTGATGGTAAACCTTGTTCAGTTCGTAAATCAAAGTTAGGATTACGAAATACATCTGTTGATGGTGTTTTTGGTGTGTTTAAATGCTCAGTAATAATATCTTGTGCAGTTTTAGATACACCAAAAGGGACAAACTCATTCATTAGTTCAATCCTTGTTGTAAAATTTTAGATGCTAGTTTTTCTTTTTCCATTTCGTTTACTTTTTGCTCTTTAATAATTTGCGATGCTAATTTTTGTTCGTCTAAATTTAATTTTTGCATTTTAACGACATTGTCAGCTTCTAGTTTTTTGTTTTTAAAGTCCATGTCTGCCATTGCTTTTTGTTTTTGTAATTCTATTTGTTGTGCAGCAAGTTGCAGAGCCGGATCTTGTTTTTGTTCTTTCGGTGGCTGTGGAGTTTGTGTCTCTGGATTAATAAAGAACTGACTTGCATCCTTATAACCACTATTTTGTAAATACTTTTCTAATGTATTGTAAATAGTTTGTGGTGTAACCATGCCCATTCCACCTTGTGAAATCATTTTTTCTTGTACGTTTAAAACTTGTTGTAATACTTGTAGTCGTTGGTCTTGATTACCTGTACCTAATCCTACTTGTACTGTTACATCGTATCTGTTTGACCATTCACGAGGATTCATTGATACAAAATCTCCTCTTAGTTTAACAATACGTTCTTGATCTTGGTATTCACACACTACTTGTAAAATATTTTTAAAGATATCTTTGACTCCTTCGGCAAAACATCGTGCAATTAATTCTATGCGTTGCGTAGAAGCATTCATCATCTGATTTACCGAAGTCGCTGTTGTATGTGACTTGTTAATCGTATCTGGATTTAATCCCATTTGTTGTTTCGGTACTCCAGAACGTTGTTCTTTTAATTCTTCTATCTTGCCAAGCATTGCCAAACCATCATTGAGGAAGTTTGGAGTCTGCATTGGGGTAACTGCATTAGGCGATTTTACTCTAACGATACCACCACTTCTTGCTGTTAATAAATCATCCAAGTTCGCTTGACCATCAACAACAATTGTTCTTGCGTTGTTTTGAAAATACATATTATCAAGTGTATTTCGCAACACAGCAGTTTTTACTTGCTGTAAATCAGCTAATAAATCATAAAAAGACAAACCAAAGAAACGAAAAGGCATTGGAATTCCAACACACATTGCAAATGGTATCATCGAGATCTCTTCGTTCTCTAAAATTGTATAATTATTATATCCACTACCACCGACAGTAATTTTTCGTAACTCAGCAATGCCATCATTATCCATATCGGCTTTCATGTAGCATTCTGTGATCTGAACAACACGCAAAGCAGGATCAACAACACTAGCATCCATGCCAGTTGTGTCATCATCGTAACTTCTACGAACAATAGCTTCGGTATTGTAGATTTGTTCTTCGGAAGTAGGTAAACTTTCGACTAATTTTCTGTCATAACCCATGTCAATCAGTTCAGAGACTGTTTTCATCACTCGTTGTGCAATAAAATCACAATCTTTTAGTGATGTTGCTCGTTTAGAGACTAAAATTTCCTCAGGTGGTACAGCATCTATCTGTACTCGACCATAATCTTTGTTTCTTTTGACCTCTACGTCATAAAAAGTTGTTTCATTTTCTATAACTTCATCAACACCAACGATTTCTACCTCATCATCAATGAGTAATGCCTGGTATTGCATTTCGTTTAAGTGTTCGTAGTTCTCTTTTTTCTGTTCAATAGACTTTTTCCAATACACTTTACAAAAACCATTCTTTTGAAGAAGAGCAGTCTTGAACATGGAGTGCAAAATAGCAAAACCATTGTTGTCTTTTGTAAATATATGGTTGCAGTAGTCTGTTACTTGCTCTGCATATGGCACATCTTCCGGTTGGGATGGCTCAAAATTAACCATCTTGTCCGATTGGCTAAACATACGCATCAAGCTAGGGAGGATAGCTTCAATTGTTTCTAATAAATCTTGGCTCACAACACTTGATCTGCCTTCTACTTCATTGCCTAGTGGCTCTCCTAAATAATATTTAAGAGCTTCTTTTCGTTGTGTTGCTAAATCACTTGAATAAAATCCAAGAGAGTTTTGTATCTCCTGTGATATTAATGAAAGTAATTTTGTTTTTGTTAATTTTGCCATTTTTTTTTATTTTTTGTTATGTTGAAGAGTGAAACAAGCAATATGCCTACCAAGACCTTTTCCAGGTTGTTTATCTTCTATTGCTAACCACTTAATATCTCCTAAATTAGTAATTTTTGCTCCTGCTTCAATTAGCATTAATATCCATTTGTCTATTGGAAAAACAAAAACAACATCTTTTCCTTTTTTATGTTCTTCAATTGCTTTTCTAACCCAAGCAGTAGCACCTTTTTTTTTGCCTTCATGTATTATTGATCCAAAAGGTGGATTCACATAATTGGATTTACCCCATTCACAAGTTAAACCATCAAAATTATCAGGTTTAGGATATGGACAAGGATCAAAGTCAAAATGATTGTTTTCGTTTAAACTTTCATAAACATCATTTGGTGTAAGCCAGTAATGTTTTCCGTCTTTAGGATTTCCTAAATTAAATTTATTTTTTTTTGGATCTTTTACAACTTTAACCACTATACAATTCCTAAATTTTTGTATTGTATTTCAGTATTCCATTCACTTGACTGATTGTTGCCTACGGCAAAGTACCTGAAAGCATCTGCACTATGCGAAGTCCAGTCGTGTACTGGTTTATTTTTTAACTCTCCCTTTTCGGTGGTTGCCCATCGGTATTGTCTAAGAGCATCAAGTCCATGTTTTGTTTTTTCGTGATCCCACCAACAACGAGACAAGATCATCCGGACAGCGTTAATCCCATCCTCAATACTCAGCTTCGGAACAATAGATGTTCTTAGTCCAAGACTCTGTGCTGTCTCTACACGACTAACACCTGTTCCTATTTCTCGTACATTCGCATCGTGGGGTAAATAATGCGTATCGTAAATATATTTTTTTTCATCCAATACTGTTGCGTAGTATTCTAAACTCTCTCCACTATCTTCGTAGTAATCAATGATGTGAAAAGCTGATCCTTTAATCTGCACAAACCAGATCGCTGTTTTATCTGCCATGCCTAAATCCCAAAAGGTATTTACTTTGATGCGTTGATCGTAAGGTACTTTTGTTATACGACCTTCTTCATCTGCTTTGACTAATCCTTTCGAATAAATACTGCCGATAGCTGCACTATCAAAAGAACATTCAAATTCGGCTTCGTATATCTCTTCTGGCATTAAAGCCTTTGCTTCATTTAACTCTAACTCCGAAATAATATGCGTCTCACTTGCTTTGTATATTTTTGCAAACCAATCGTCTTGGTGTAGTGCATGGTCATACAACTGATGAAAGCTGTTGTGACCTTGTGGTGTGCCAATCGCAATCATCCACCCTTCTCTATCACTTAGAGCAGGTCTAATTATTTCAGTCCATAGTCTCGGTGGCATTTGTGCTACCTCATCCAGGATAACACCATCAATATATAATCCTCTTAAACTGTCTGGTCTCTCACAACCAAGCAATTGTATTCTTGCACCATTCGGTAAATCACAGCGAAGTTCTGTTTCATGGTACTGCACATCCGGTAAGACACTTGTATATTCTTTGACATAATCCCAAGCAGTTCTTTTTGCCATTGAGTATGTCGGTGCTAGATAATAATATCTAGGTCGAGACAAAGTATTCTGCATTGCCTTTTTTAGCATTTCATTAATGCACAAGACTGTTTTGCCAAATCGTCTATGGCAGACTAACACATTAAAACGTTTAAGATCTTTGTGTACTTCTAATTGGTGTTCTCTAGGTTTGTAGGGTATGACAATTTTCATACTTCATTCCCCCAAGCATCCCATCCATCTACTTTTTGTCTTGCAAATAATTCTATTTTTTCTTCATTTAAATCATATGTTTCTGCAATTAAATTTCTAAATAAATCTGGTTTTTTACTATGTTCACTTCTAGGTAATTCAAACCAACATCTTGTTTGTTTTTTAATAGCATTTTGTTTACCTTTATAAGCAAATATCAAATATTCTGCATTTGTTGAAAATGTACCTCCTAAACCACAACCTTTAGGTTTTTTTACCCATAATAAAGTGGTACTATACTTAAATCCCCAACATTTAATTACATCAAAACAATAAGGTAAATATTTATTTATAGTCCATATAAAAAGTTTTGAATTATCTTTTGATATATTTTTAACAGGTAAATTTTTAATTTCTTCTAAATCCATTGTAGGATATTTTAGAGGTTGGCTTTTACCATAAGTTTTATTCCAACCAGCATCTACTTGCCAAGGAGGATCAGCATAAATAATGTTATATTTCTTATTTGGAAAAGGTATCAAGCATCCTTACTTCCTTGCTCGTTTAAGTAATCTCTAATTCTGGCTACGTCATTGCCTTTAACTTGACCTTTACCCATTGTTTCTGGGTATTTGGTTTTGTTGTTAAGTGCGATGACCAATTCTTTAAAGGGGTCTGTTACTTTTTTAGTTTTTTTCTTTTTCATAAAAATTCGTAGA
>Ga0213865_10001459_pt1 | contig 15393 bp, 21 predicted proteins | sample PICome_6_FD_160100 | JGI IMG/M metagenome (GOLD analysis project Ga0213865, IMG submission 160100) | Coastal seawater microbial communities near Pivers Island, North Carolina, United States - PICO282 | ecosystem: Environmental > Aquatic > Marine > Coastal | place: USA: North Carolina...
CAGGGTATTTTAGTAGTTCCTGGAACCAAACCTGGACGGCTACAAATCTTTTTTCTTTATCGGTTTTATCAACAAATGCTTCTTTAATCACTTTAACAATGCCCACAATTTCTTTTCCAATGTTTGAATGATAAAAAAAGCATAAATCACCTACTTTCATTGCTTTTAAATTATTGGCTGCTTGATAGTTTCTGACACCATCCCAAGTAGCTCCTTTTTTCCCAGCTTTCTTTTGTTGCTCTATTGACCAAACATCAGGCTCAGATTTCATTAACCAATATTGCATTATAATTTTAATCCAGGTCCCTTCATGTAAGGGGCGTTTTCATCAAGTGGCCATCTTGATTTTGCGGATACTGTGATATCATCAATCATATTTTTTTTAAATCTTTGTATACCTGCCCAAGCAATCATAGCAGCGTTATCACCACAAAATTTTAAATCTGGATAAATATTTTCAAAACCCATTTCGTTAGACAATATTAATAAATTTTTCCTTATAGATTCGTTGGCTGCAACGCCACCAGCTACTATTAATTGAAAATTTTCTTTTTTTGTTTTCTCTCTAAACATTAGAACAGCAACTTTAGTTTTTTTATAAAGAATTTTATTTATAGTATTTTGAAAAGAGGCTGCTAAATTATATTTCAACTTATCTTCCCCGTTAATTTTTTTTGACTCCCTAAGTACTGCTGTTTTAAGACCAGCAAAGGATAGGTTACAACCTGCTTTATTAATAATTGGCTCAGGTAGTTTAAAAAAATTTTTGTCTCCTAATTTTGAAAATTTTTCAACATTTGGTCCGCCAGGGTAACCCAAGTCTAACATTTTTGCTGTTTTATCAAACGCTTCTCCTAAAGCATCATCGATTGTTGTTCCTAGTTGTTCATATTCATTTACATCTTTAACTATTAAAAACTGTGTATGACCTCCCGAAATTAATAATAATAAATAAGGAAACTTAATTTTTTTTTCCAAACCAGGACTTAAAGCATGTCCTTCCAAATGATTCACTCCAATAAAAGGTTTGTTAGAAAACGCTGCAATTGATTTTCCAATATTAAGACCAACAGTTAAACAAACAATCAAACCAGGCCCAGCGGTTGCCGCTACACCATCTAATTCATCAATAGAAATTTTACTTTCTTTTAAAGCTGTATCTATAATGTATTCAATATTTTCCAGGTGAGCCCTAGCTGCCAACTCAGGTACAACACCACCAAATTTTTTATGCTCTTCGATCTGACTTGAAACTATATTGGATAAGATGTCCGCAGTTCCTTTGTCATTTTCTCTTATGACAGCAGCAGCTGTTTCATCGCAACTGGTTTCTATTCAAAGAAAAGTTATTTTTTTAGTCATTCGATTTATAATTTAAATAGTATAATTTAGATCTTTCAAATATATAATCAATTTATGACTAAAATTACAATTGGCGCCAGAGGAAGCAAGCTTTCAACTGTTTATGTTGAAAAAGTGAAAGAGCTTTTAATTAAAAAAAATACTGATTTGAATGAAGAAAATATAGATTTTAAAGCTATCAAAACTTCTGGTGATATTAATCAAAACGTAAAATTATCTGAAATAGGGGGCAAAAATCTATTTTGTAAAGAAATCGAAGAGAAACTTTTGAAGAAAGAAATTGATATTGCTGTTCACTCCTTAAAAGATATGGAGTCTGTAGAGGATAGCAACCTTATCATTGGCGCATATATAAAGAGAAATGATTATAGAGACGTAATTATAAGCAATAAGATTAAAAGCTTAGAAGATCTAAAAGGTAAAATAGTTATTGGCTCAAGCTCTAAAAGAAGAGATTTACAGCTTAAAAAAATTAATAAAAATATTTCTGTAAAAAGTATGAGAGGAAATATTGATACTAGAATTAAAAAACTCGAAGAAGGTAAATTAGATGGAGTAATCTTAGCTGCAGCAGGAGTTAAAAGTTTGAATTTAGAAGATAAAATAGGTCTTTCTTTTAAAAGTGCAGAAGTTTTACCAGCGGTAGGTCAAGGAATTATAGCTGTCCAATGTAATAAAAATGATGATGAAGTTAAAAATCTTTTGAGAAATATAAATGATACAGAAACCGAAATATGTGCAAAATCTGAACGTGCAATGTTGCAAGCAATCAAAGGTGATTGCGAAACAGCTGTTGGTGGTTTAGCAATAATAGAAAATAATAATCTTAAATTTACAGCTCAATTATTTTCAGACTCAGGATTAAAAAGTTACGAGTATGAGCTGATGGGCAAACCTAGTGAAGCAGTAAATATTGGAAAATTAGTTGGGGAAGAACTATTAAAACTTGCAGGATCTGAATTTAAAAAAAAATGAACATATTAATTACAAGACCTTTAATAGACTCAGAAGATTTAATGGGAAAGCTTTTCTCTCTAGGACATAAGATTGTTCATATCCCAACACTAAAGATCTCAGCATCTAATGCTAATCCAGTAGATGCAAAAAAGTATGATGCGTTTATTTTCACAAGTGCCAACGCTATTAGAAATTTAAAGTTGGATAATCAAGATACTAATAAAATATGTTTTTGTGTTGGTTCGATTACTGAAAAAATAGTAAGACTAAAGGGATACAATAATACAATTTCTGCAGGAGGAACTGTAAATGCTCTAAAAAATATAATTTTAAATTCAGATCAGATTGATAAAAAAAAATCTATTGCTTATTTTTGTGGGGACTACATATCTTCAAATTTAGATAAAGAACTTAAAAACGAGGGATTTCAGGTAGATAAAATTATTAACTACACCTCTGAAAAAATTACTGAACTTAATGAAGAAAATAACAAAATAATTAAAAATCATCCTCCTGACATAATTTTTATTTACTCTCAAAGGAGCGCTGAGAGCTTTATTGAAATAGTAAAAAAATACTCTCTGAATGGGTTGATGACAGAGTCAAGAGTATTATGTATAAGTGAAAAAGTTTTAGGTGTATTAAAAAAATCAGGGTGGAAAAAATTGGAAGTTTTTCAGCCAGGAGAAGAGTTAGAAAAATTGAAAGATTAAAAGTATGGAAGTGTTACAAAATTTTAAAAACTTATTTTTTGATGTGTGGAACAAAGGTATATCTGGAATTAATATTTCAGAAATAATAATTGCCTTACTAATTTTTTTATTTTTTTTATTTTTAAGGGGTGTTTTTTCAAAGTTTGTAGTTAAAAGATTAGAAAATTACGTATCAAAATCTACAAATAATTTTGATAACTCTCTTGTTTTTTCAATGGAGGGACCAGCAAAGTTCTTTCCAGTGGTTTTAGGATTTTTTGTTTCTACCAGTTATTTAACTGTTGAAACACAAGCGGCTGAATTTTTAGAAACTATCAATCGATCTTTAATAACTATTTTAATATTTTGGACATTCCATCAAGTCATTGGACCTTTATCAGTGGTAATCAAATCGGTAGGAGGCCTGCTTTCAAAAGATTTAATCAATTGGATTATAAAAGCCATAAAAGTTCTAATTTTTATTTTAGGAGCCGCAGCCGTCCTTGAACTTTGGGGTATAAAAATTGGTCCAATCATCGCTGGTTTAGGTTTATTTGGTGTAGCAGTTGCACTTGGAGCTCAGGATCTATTTAAAAATTTGATTTCAGGCATATTAGTTTTAGTCGAGAGAAGATTTCAGGTTGGCGACTGGATTTACGTTGAAGGAGTTATTGAGGGCACCGTAGAAAGCATAGGTTTTAGATCAACTGTAGTGAGAAGATTTGATAAATCTCTAGCAACGATTCCAAATTTTCAATTTGCTGAAAATGCAGTGATTAACAATACTCAAACAACAAACAGAAGAATTAATTGGATGATTGGTTTGGAATATCGAACTAGTAGTGAACAATTAAAAAATATTAAAAAAGAAATTGAAGATTACATTAAAAAAAGTGATGATTTTGTTAAATCCGAAGACACTTTATTATCAGTCAAAATAGATCAATTTGCTGCAAGCTCTATAGATATAAGACTGATTTGTTTTACAAAAACAAAGCACTTTCAAGAATGGCTTAATGTTAAAGATACTTTAGCTTTAGAAATTAAAAACATTGTAGAAAAAAATAAAGCTTCATTTGCATTCCCAAGTACATCGGTTTATGTGGAGAAAAATTCATGAAGTCAGTTTTAATACTATTTGATAATGTAATTACTCTTTACATTTGGATATTAATCATTAACGCAGTTATAAGTTGGTTAGTTGCTTTTAATATCTTAAACACTGGAAATAGGTTTGTTTATTCAGTTCTTGATTTTTCTTACAGATTAACTGCTCCAGCTTTAAACTATATAAGACGATTTTTACCTAACTTAGGTTCAATAGATATTTCTCCAGTAATATTAATTTTAGCGCTAATGTTTTTAAGGAATTTTGTTTTTGAAATGTTTGCCCCAAGTTTATTTTAATGATGATTATTGATGGAAAAAAAGAAGCTGAAAATTTAAGACAAGAAATTAAAAAAGAAATTAACGAATTAAAGTCTAAAAATAATAAAGTTCCTGGATTAACTGTCATATTAATTGGCGATTTTGCGCCGAGTCAGATTTACGTTAAGAACAAAGAAAAAAGTGCCAAAGAGGTAGGAATAAATTCTAATGTCATCAGATACTCAAAAGAAGTAACGGAAGAAGAAGTTTTAAAAAAGATTGAAGATCTTAATAATGATACAAATGTTTCTGGTATACTAGTTCAATTACCTTTGCCTCCTCAAATTAATAAGGAAAAAATTATTAATGCTGTAAGTCCTAAAAAAGATGTAGATGGATTTCATCCTATAAATGTTGGCAACCTTTCATCTGGCCATAATGCTTTAGTTCCTTGTACGCCTTTAGGATGTTTATATTTGATAAAAAAAGTTGAAAAAAATTTATCAGGCAAACATGCGGTTATAATTGGCAGATCAAATTTAAATGGTAAACCTATGGCTCAATTACTTTTAAAAGAAAATTGTACAGTTACTATTGTCCATTCAAAAACAAAAGATTTAAAACTAGAGTGTTTAAAGGCTGATATTTTAGTTGCTGCAGTTGGAGTAGCTAAATTAGTAAAAGAAGATTGGGTAAAAAAAAACTCAATAGTTATTGATGTTGGAATAAATAAAGTGGGAGATAAAATTTTAGGGGATGTTGATTTTGATGCTGTAAAAGAAAAATCCAAAGCTATAACTCCGGTTCCTGGCGGGGTAGGACCAATGACAATCGCTTGTTTATTAAAAAATACCTTAGATTGTTTTAAAGCTCGTTAGACTTTGATTTATCAATTTTTAAGTACTTACTATTTCTAAATCTAATAATTACAGTAGCTAAGGCTACAATTAAAATTGCAACAGATATATAAATTAAGTTTGTCGGATCGCTCTCTTTGTCTTGTAATATAATAAACCGGGCTAAGGCAGTTATTGCAATCACCAAAGGATAGGTAATTCTTACTGCTCTTGTTTCCCAATAAGATCTAACTAATCCGATAACTTCTATGTAGATGAACATCAATAGTAGGTCTGCTAGTGTAATATCTCTATTCTCGTACATTTCTCTCATCTCTAAGAAGAAAGCAATGATTGTTGAGATTAGGACAACTACAACAGCTACTAGCTGAATATTTCGAATCGAATTGTTCATTTAAAAATATTGTATCAAAAATTTAACCTTTATTTAACTGTTTAGAATGAAATTTAATAAAATTTTCAACTTTTTTCTTATTAAAGGTTTTGTTTTCTTCAAAAGAAACTTTTTTCATAGAATAGGCTTTGTTTTTTGTTCTCCTTGAAAGAATTGTGATACTTCCCTTGTACAAGCTTAAAACTATTTCACCAGAAACTTGATTTCTTTTTTTATCAATTATTTTTTGAAGTTTAACTCTTTTTTTTGAAAACCAATATCCATTGTAAACTAATTCAGCATATTCAGGCATAACCCTTTCTTTTTCATGTGCTGTTTTTTTATCTAAAGTTACCGACTCAATTGCTCTATGTGCAGCATATAATAAAGTCCCGCCAGGTGTTTCGTAAACACCTCTTGATTTAATACCAATAAATCTATTTTCAACAAGATCTACTCTTCCAATACCATTTTTCCCAGCAAGAATATTCAATTTATCCAAAAGTTTATCAGGCCTTAATTTTTTTCCATTTACGGCAACAGGATCACTACTTTTAAAAGTAATTTTTACTTTTGTTTTTTTGTTTGGAGCTTTTTCCGGTGAAACAGTTCTTTGAAAAATAAATTCTGGTGCAGAATTTTTAGGGTTTTCTAAAACTTTTCCTTCAGTAGAAGTATGAAAGATATTATCATCAATAGAGAAAGGCGGCGCACCTTTTTTATCTTTTGGAATAGTAATATTGTTTTTTTTAGCATATTTAATTAAGTCTGCTCTAGATTGTAGCTTCCACTCTCTCCATGGCGCGATAGTTTTAATTTTTTTCCCACCAAAAAAAGCATAACCAAGCTCAAATCTAACCTGATCATTTCCTTTGCCCGTAGCTCCATGAGATACTGCGTAAGCCTTAAATTTTTTTGCGATTGCTATTTGTCTTTTTGCTATTAAAGGCCTTGCGATAGAAGTACCAAGTAAATAAACACCCTCATAAAGAGCATGAGCTCTTATCATTGGAAACACATAATCTTTTACAAAGGTATTCTTTAAATCTTCAATTATTATATTTTTTACTCCAAGACGTTTTGCATTGGTTATAATTTTTTTTCTATTAATTTCTTGGCCAATATCTGAAGTGTAAGCTATTACTTCTGCTTTGTAATTTTCTTGTAACCATCTCAAAATGATTGAAGTATCCAATCCACCTGAGTAGGCTAATACAATTTTTTTCATTTAGCCGCAGGTTTTTTTTGCAGTGTTATATGCTTTTGTAAATCCCATCATCGAGTAATGGTCAGTTGTTTCTGCACCATTAGTTGTTCTTGCTTTAATAATAAGATTTGTTGCTTTTTTCATTAACTTTATAAAATTCTTTTCTTCTTGATCATCTAATAACCATGCAAAATTTTTCTGTGAGAAAAAAGAGTATCTTTTTTTGCCCGAGCTAGCAGTAACAGTAGAGCTTTTATATTCGTGGCCGCTTGTAATACTAACTTCATCTCTGATATTTTCATCAGGTCTAAAAGTCACAAATAATTTTGATTGATCTCTCTGAATTGCACCCGGTGCTCTTTTTGTCGGAATAGTTTGTGCAAAACATATTTTACCCTTCTCTGTTTCTGCTACAAAACTTTCCCAGTTTTTATATTTACCGGTTGATCTTGGAGTGTTCGCAAAAGCATTAGAAGAAAAAACTATAAGAGTAATTAAAAGAAATATTTTTTTGACCATCATAATTCGTTTTTATACTAAATTTATTTGATTTCAACGCTCGATTAAGGCGATGGATTTGGGTTGTTGTTGTGAATTTCATTCACTCTTTCCATCATTTCATCAGTAAATTCTATATTTATGCTTTCAACATTTTCTTTTAGTTGGCTCATTGTCGTTGCCCCAATAATATTACTAGTCACAAAAGGTCTAGAATTAACAAATGATTGGGCCAATTGAACCATTGTTAAGTTAAAATCTTTAGCAAGTTTAAAATATTTATCGTAAGCCTTCATAGCCAAAGGATTTAAATGTCTCTCCCAACCTTTGAAGAGTGCCATTCTTGAATTTTTAGGCATTTTACCATTTCTATATTTGCCAGATAATCCTCCAGCTGCAAGAGGATAATAAACGAGTAAGCCACATTTCTCCCTGATGGAAATTTCTGACATACCTATTTCGTAAGTTCTGTTGACCAAGTTATATGGATTTTGCACTGACATCATTCTTGGAGCACCTTTATTTTTTGAGATTTCAAGATACCTAGATAATCCATATGGTGTTTCATTAGACATACCAACATGTCTTATCTTTCCACTCTTTATAAATTTTTCTAGAGCTTCGAGTATGCTTTCAAAACTATTCCAATTTCCCTCTTTGTTATTGAATAGATAGTCTCTCCTTCCAAAAAAATTTGTAGAACGCTCAGGCCAATGTAATTGATATAAATCGATATAGTCTGTTTTTAATCTTTTTAAACTACCGTCAATTGCTTGACCAATTTTCTTTTCATCAAAATTATTACCACCACCTCTTATCCATTCACAGCCTGGCCCGGCAACTTTAGTAGCTAAAATAATTTTATCTCTATTTTTTCTTTTTTCAAACCAATTGCCAATCATTACTTCTGTTTTACCGTAAGAGTCAGAGGTTGGCGGCACAGAGTAAATTTCTGCAGTATCAAAAAAATTTATACCTTGCGATACTGAGTAGTCCATCTGCTCAAAAGCATCTTTTTCAGTATTCTGAGTCCCCCAGCTCATCGTGCCGAGGCATATTAAACTCACATCAATATCTGTAGTTCCAAGTTTTCTAAATTTCATAAAAATTAATATTTATGCCTCGTTTTTAGGTCAATTTTTGACTATTGAAAAGTTTTTAAAAAAACATATATATAATGTATGGAATTTAACAAACAAACATCAACTGTAAGATCATCAGCTTCTGAAGCAATTATAGATCAGGGCTTACGTTCTTACATGCTGAAAGTTTATAACTATATGGCTTCCGGTGTTTTATTGACAGGTTTTATAGCTCTAGCATTTTTTAAAATGGCTGTTGTAACTTCAAGCGAAGGACAGATCATTGGTTTAACAAATTTTGGAAATACAATTTACGCTTCAGGACTTAAATGGGTGATCATGTTGGCTCCTTTAGCAGTAGTCTTTTATATGAGTTTTGGAATTGCAAAAATGTCTGCAGCTAAAGCTCAAACTACTTTTTGGATATTTGCAGCGTTAATGGGTGCATCGCTCTCATCAATATTTTTAATGTACACAGGAGCAAGTATAACTAGAGTCTTCTTCATAACTGCTGGAACATTTGGTGCAATGAGTATTTACGGCTACACTACCAAAAGAGATTTAACTAAGTTAGGATCTTTTCTCATGATGGGTCTTTTCGGAATTATAATTGCGTCACTGGTAAACATTTTTATGAAATCTACTATGATGTACTTTGTAATTTCAATAATTGGTGTTTTGGTTTTCGTAGGCTTAACAGCTTATGACACTCAAAAAATAAAGAACATGTATTTAGTAAGTGACAGCGGAGAGATGATGGGTAAAAAAGCTGTCATGGGCGCCCTAACATTATACCTAGACTTCATAAATCTATTTATAATGCTTTTAAGACTTTTCGGTCAAAGAAGATAATTACTTCACTAATCTTAATTTATTCCAACTAGTTTTATTTATTAGCTGATTTAAATTTTCAGATTTTTTTAAAATCGCTCCGTTTTTATCCTTGATGAGATATTTTTCATTAAAATATCTTGGTTTAAGATTCTTTAAAATTCTCAAGACAGGTTTCTCTGAAGCTCGTTGATAAACATCGAATGACACCTCTTTTATACCAGAGGTAAATGAATAATCTTTCCATGAACCATTTGAAACCATTTTTGCATATAAATTTAAGATACTTTGCAACTCTCTTTTAATAAAAAATTTTTCTCTCTCATTTTTCTTAGCTTCATTATTAACTACAAGTTTTATTTTATTCATAACTTATACCTATTTATCAAAGGTAACTGCATCGCTGTAAAAATGATTGTAATTGGTAACATTCCCCAAACTTTAAAGTTAACCCAAGTTGCTTCTGGCTGGGTACGCCAGACAACCTCATTTAATAAAGCTAAAAATATAAAAAAATAAGCCCACCTTGAATTAAGTTTTCCCCATCCTTCTTCATTTAATTGAAACGCTGTCTGTAAAAATAATTTTAAAAAATTTTTATTAAAGAAGGATTTACTTACGAGAAGAATAGTTGCAAATATTAAATTTACTATTGTTGGTTTCATGTAAATAAAAATCGGATTATTAAAATATAATGTTAAACCACCAAATAAAGAAATCACTACAGCACCAATTAAAGGCACATATGGAATTTTTTTTTCAGCAAAATAGATGATAGCCACTGCTATTAATGTTGAAATTATTAACGGAGGAATAGCTGCACTTAAGTTGTTGCCGCTTTTATAGTAAATAGTAAAAAAAATTAATAATGGGCCAAAGTCTGTAATAAATTTTAAAAACGACTTATTCACAAACAATTATTAGCATATAATAAAATTTTATTAAATTAGTTATTGATTTCTGAAGAAAAATTACTAACTATTTGTTATGGGCTCAAACAATACAGCTAAATTTTCAATCGGCGCAGTTGTAAAGCATAAGCACTTCGATTTTAGGGGTGTGATTTATGATGTTGATTTTGAGTTCAATAATTCAGAGGAATGGTATCAGTCTATCCCGAAAGAAGTTAGACCAAGAAAGGATCAACCATTTTATCACTTACTTGCTGAGAGCAATGACGTCACTTACGAAGCGTATGTTTCTGAACAAAATCTTCTTTTGGATCAATCAAAAGAACCAGTTAAGCACCCGCTTATAGAAGAGATCTTTTCAGGAAAAAAAGGCTCAAGTTACCTCAAAATATCCAATTAATATTTACTGCCTAAAATTTAACAATTTTTATTCAAACCTCAGACACAGAGAATCTATATAATTTTTATGTTTTAGCCCAATTGAGGATAAACTTCTTTAGTTATACTCCCTCCTAATTCTCAGTTGGGCCCATAATATAACTTCACATAAAAAAAATATTATAGTAGTTAAAGTCTGATGTTTAAAATTTTAAACCTAAGCAATATATTTTATTGGATTGAGAAATTAATTAGATTTATTAATTCAATCTTTTTTATTTTACTTTTGGCGGCACTTTCTTTTGCTTTAATTTTTTCACCGCCAGATTATTTACAGGGAGATAGTGTAAGAATAATGTATGTACATGTTCCTTCAGCATGGATTGGTTTAGCCTCTTTTTCTTTAATTGCAATATTGTCCATCGCTCATTTTATTTTTAAAATTAAAAATATTAAATTAATAACTAAAAGTATTGCTCCAATAGGTCTTATGTTTACATGCTTGGCATTAGTTACAGGTTCTATCTGGGGCCAACCAACATGGGGAACATGGTGGGCCTGGGATGCTCGAATAACATCAATGTTTATCCTCGCTCTTTTTTATATTGGATTTATCTCAACTCACAAATTTATTTCAGATGAAAATAAAGCAAACAAAATTTCTAGTATTATTGCGATTATAGGCTTAATCAATATTCCTATAATTAAGTACTCCGTTGATTGGTGGAATACACTTCATCAACCTGCCAGTATTAAGTTAACTGGGGAGAGCTCAATCCATTCTTCTATGTTAATGCCATTATTGTTAATGTTTTTTGTCTTAATATTGTATTGTGCGTTAATTTTTCTAATGAAATACAAGACAGAAATCATTAGAATAAAGAAAAAAAACTTAAAAAGATTATGATACAAAATTTTTTATCAATGAACGGTTACGGCTTATTTGTTTGGGGATCTTTCGCAATTACTTTTATTGCGTGTGGATTGCTTTACTACAAAACATTCAAAACACTTAAAAAATATGAAAGAGATTTTGCGAAAGAGATTAACGAGCTTTCATCTGAGAGAAAGAAAATAGTTATCGAGAATTCAAAAATAGCTTCACAAGTTTTATCCTCATCTAGCAAAACTATTTAAAGCATTTAATGCTCCCAAAAAAAGTAAAAAAAAGAGCATCACTCTTAGCCATAACGTTACTAATATCGGTAATTGGAATATTTTTTATACTTCAATCATTAAACAAAAATATTTTATATTTCAAATCCCCTACAGATATAAAAAATAATCAAAATATTAATTTTGATAAAAAAATTAGAGTAGGAGGGATGGTTAAGAAAAATTCATTGATAATTAAAGAGGAAGAAATAAAGTTTATAATCACTGATTTTAACAACGAGCTAAATATAAGCTTCAGCGGTACAGTTCCAAATTTATTTTCAGAGGAAAAAGGTGTTGTTGCTGAAGGAAAATTACAAGATAAGTCTTTTTTTATTGCCGATAGAATTTTAGCGAAACACGACGAAAATTACATGCCTCCAGAATTAAAGAATATGATGAAAAAAAATGCTAAGTAATCTAGGAAATATATTATTATTTTTAAATGTAATCTTAAGTTTAAGTATTATTTATACAGCTAACAGAAATCTAAAAATATCTGGAGGAGTAGATAAAAATATTTTTCAACTAAGTTTAATCCAGAGCACCTCAATAATTATTTGCTTTTTTGTTTTGATAGCTGCTTTTATTGTATCAGATTTTTCTTTAATTACAGTTTATCAAAACTCACATTCTTTGAAGCCTTTATTTTATAAGATCGCAGGAACATGGGGAAATCATGAAGGAAGCTTGTTGCTTTGGGCAATCATTCTCTCAATATTTTCTTTTCTATTTTTAGTCTATAACAAAAATCACCCAAAAAAATTTAGACTTTTAACTTTAATAATTCAAAATATTTTAATACTTGGTTTCCTATTTTTTATTCTTTTTAATTCTAATCCTTTTAGTAAAATTTCTCCAATTCCATCAGAAGGTTTAGGTTTAAACCCAATATTACAAGATCCTGCTTTAGCTATTCATCCTCCATTACTTTATGTAGGTTTTGTTGGCGCTTCTATTTATTTTTCAGCAGCAATAGCGTCACTAATTTCTAATTATTCAGAAAAATCATTTTCTCTTTCTATAAAAAATTGGGTTTTAATATCTTGGTGTTTTCAAACACTTGGAATTCTTGTTGGTTCCATATGGGCTTACTATGAATTAGGTTGGGGGGGCTTTTGGTTTTGGGATCCAGTAGAAAATGCTTCTTTGTTACCTTGGTTTGCTATGACAGCTTTATTTCATTCATTAATCGTTTTCGAAAAGAGAAATTTATTTTATTTTTGGGTAATAATCCTTTGTTTAATTACTTTTATTCTAAGTGTTACAGGAACTTTTTTAGTAAGATCTGGGATTTTAAATTCTGTTCACACTTTTGCAAGTGATCCAACAAGAGGTATTTATATATTAATATTTTTAAGTTTAATGATATTTGGATCTATTTTTCTCCTCTTTCAAAAGTATAAAAAAGAAAATTATGATTTAAATCGGAATAGCAAAGAAACATTCATTTTAATTAATAACTGGTTTATGATGTTTTACTTAATTACTGTTTTGCTAGGTACTATTTACCCAATTTTTACAGATGCTTTAACAGATAATAAAATTTCGGTAGGTCCACCTTTTTACAATGCAATTATATTCCCGGTAGTTATTGTATTTCTCCTATTTATGGCTCTAGGACCTAAAGCAAAATGGATAAAAAATAAATTTGAAAATATTAGAACGTACATTCTAATACTAACCGGCGCGATTGTTTTAAATTTGGCAATAATATTTTTCTTTAAAAGCTATTCCCTATTATCTAATTTTATTATTATCAGTGCCCTATTTCTGATCATTTCCTCTTTAATGGATACAGCAAAAGCTCTTAAAAAAAATAAATTTGATTTCGCTAGAATTATTTCACATACGTCTTTTGGTTTTTTAGTCTTGTTCATTGGATTGAATGATATTTTCTCGTTGGAAAAAGATTATAATATTAAATTAGGGGAAACAAAAAAATTTGATAATTACTCTATTCAGTTACAGAATTTAGATTTAAAAAATTATAAAAATTATCAGGCAGTTATTGGAAAATTAGAAATAAAAAATATAAATTCAAATCAAACTAATATTTTAAATCCCGAAATAAGAATTTACAATAAGCCCAAAACTTTAACCTATGAAGCAGCTATTAAAACCAGTTTAATTAAAGATTATTATTTAACTATGAGCAATATTGACAGATCAGATTATTACAACATTAAGTTTCAAAAAAAACCATTAATGGTTTGGATTTGGATATCAGTAATTATGATTGTTGTTGGTGGCTCTATAAGACTATTTGGTAATGCAAAAAATAATTAAGATTACAATTTTATTCATTTTTTTATTTGTAATAGGCATCTTTTATGTAAGTCTAACTAGAGACACAAATTATAATACTTCAAATTTAATAAATAAGGATGTACCTGAATTTCAAATAACATCTTTTGACGAATCTAATTTTTTTACAAGAGATGATATTAAAAAAAATAATTATACATTAATAAATTTTTGGGCATCATGGTGTGCACCTTGCAAAATTGAACATCCTATATTAATGAAATTATCTCAAAAAAAAAATTTAATGATACTAGGTATCAATTTTAAGGATAAAGAGCTCCAAGCCAAAACATTTTTAAGTGAGCTAGGTAATCCTTATGATTTATTAGCGAAAGATAAAAATGGTAAGCAGTCAGTGAAATTTGGTATTTACGGAATTCCAGAAAGTATATTAGTAAATAAAGAATTAATAATTATACAAAAATTTGTAGGTCCGTTATCAGTTAATGATTATAATAATATCATAAAAATTATAGAGTCATTATGAAATTAAATTTATTAATATTTATTTTTATTTTTTTTTCAAAATTTAGCTTTGCTAAGGAAAATATAATTGATCCAAATCTAATACATAAAAATTTACGTTGCTTGGTATGCCAAGGACAATCAATTTCTGACTCTAACTCTGATTTTGCTCAAACGATTAAGTTAGTCGTAAAAGATTTAATTGATGAGGGAAAAACAGAGGAAGAGATATACTCATTCATGTCTGACAAGTATGGAGATTGGATCGTTTTTAAACCTCAATTTAATATTCAAAATTCTTTGCTATGGGTTTTGCCTTATATATTCTTAATTTTTGGAGGTTTTTTCATTTTTTCTTTCTTAAAAAAAAGACAATAAAGCACCAAAGGAAACTGTACTTATTAAACATTTAGTTGTATTTTTTTGAATGAAATTGAAATGGCTAATAATTTTCATCTTCACTCTTTCAACTATAGCATATGTGCATGCTGATCAAGGAGAAGCAGATATTTCATTTTATACCGGCACCTTTGATGTAATAGACAAAGAAGGAGACGACAAAACCACTTTGTTTGGAATTGAACATAAAAATCCGAATTTATTTAGAGATACAATTTTAGGAACATTCAAACCCGTGACCGGAGCTTTTATGACAGGCAATAGTTCTGCTTACTTGTATACTGGTGTCGAAGCTCAATATGGTATAGGTCCATTAAAAATTTTACCTAGTTTTACTCCTGGTTATTATGAAAAAGGAGACGGTAAAGATCTAGGGAGTGTATTAGAGTTTAAAAGCGAAGTTAAGGTAGGGTTTGATATTTTTGAAAATTCTAAGTTAAGTTATAGTTATAGTCATATTTCTAATAATGACTGGGGAGAGACTAATCCAGGTACAGATAATCAACAAATTACTTTTTCTAAGAATTTTTAATTATAATGCATCTTAACGA
>Ga0213865_10001460_pt1 | contig 15392 bp, 14 predicted proteins | sample PICome_6_FD_160100 | JGI IMG/M metagenome (GOLD analysis project Ga0213865, IMG submission 160100) | Coastal seawater microbial communities near Pivers Island, North Carolina, United States - PICO282 | ecosystem: Environmental > Aquatic > Marine > Coastal | place: USA: North Carolina...
CCGTGACGTAATGGCGCGTATTGATGAGCGTAGCGACAAAGGCTATGCAACTCAGGTGTACTATTGCATGTCAATCGGTTCCACTCGTATGGAAGAAGAAAAAGTTGTCCAGATTGACTGTGACGAAGCGGCTTAAGGGAGAGTGACAGATGACTACTAAAAACTCTACACTCGTAGAAAACTTTGAAGCCACTCCACAGGTTGCTAATGCTGCCCACAATCTGCACGGTGTACTCCGTGTAGCACAGGGAACCATTGCATTGGCGGCTGGCGACAGCACAGATAACGACATCGTAATGTTTGCGCCTATCCCAGCAAACGCTTCCATCACCGCACTGAAGGTTGGTAGCGACACACTGGGCGGTTCATGCACATTCAATGTTGGCATCTACACAACTGCTGGTGCAGTGAAAGATGAAGACTTCTTTGGCACTCTGGTTGCTGACCAAGCAGCTATGACTGACCTGCGTAATGAAGAGGCCGACATCAACACCATCGGACAGCAACTGTTTGAGATGGCTGGCGATTCAAATGGTGACGAAGCATACTACTATATTGCAGCAACATTTTCTGCAACAGGTGGTACTGCTGGCGACATGTCATTCATCATCGAATACGTCGTAAACTAAATCATGTGGGGGCGGGAAACCGCCCCCATATAACTCATCATGCTGGAGGGCAATATGATGAAACCGTGCGGAGATTTCCGTTGGGATTTAGAAGTAGGTCAAATAGCTGAGAGGTGGCTAGGCGACATATTAAGTAACAACACCATAGAGGTGAAAAGGGATTTTGTAGCTTCACGAACTGGGAATGTGTTTGTGGAGTTTTCTTGTAGGGGCAAGCCTAGTGGCATAGCTACAACACTGGCAACACACTGGGCGTTCGTACTTGATGATGAAACTGTGGTATTATTACCTACAGAGAAGTTAAAAGCGATTGCAAGGGAAGCGTATAGGAAGCGTGGTAAATTCAGAGGTGGCGATAGCAACGCGAGTCTGGGTGTACTGATAAGAGTTGAAAGGTTAGTAAATCATGCCATCAGTTGTTGATATATGTAATGAAGCCCTAGACTTACTAGGTGCAGCAACCATTACGGCACTGACCCAGAACTCCAAAGAAGCTAGACTATGCAACCGTAAATATGCGCCAATACGCGATGCTGTGCTACGCGCACATCCTTGGAACATAGCTGTAACGCGCAAAGAACTGGCGCAAGATGCAACAGCACCCGACTTTGGCTTTACTTTCCAGTACACGTTGCCAACAGAGCCATTCTGCCTCAGAGTGCTGTCCTTCTTTGACTCAAACGTAAACAGTGATATTGCAGCCTACGACAGCAATGTGATGTATAAGATTGAAGGCCGTAAGGTGCTGTCTAATGAGGGTACATGCCGGATTATTTATATCGGACGTGTTGAAGACACAGAGCAATATGACTCACTGCTTTCATCAGCAATTGCACACAGACTAGCGGCAGAGATAGCCTACGCTATTACAGGCAGCGGCACCATTACACAGACTATGAACGCACTATATGAACAAAGGTTGAGAGAAGCCAAGTCTATTGATGCTATGGAAGGTTACCCAGAACAGCCCCTTGCTGATACATATACTAACATTAGGTTCTAAACATGGCCCGTGTATCCAGTATCATAACCAATTTTCGCAGCGGTGAGTTTTCCCCAAAGCTAGAGGGCCGAATTGATTTACAAAAGTACAATGAGGCAGCGCAAACATTAAACAACATGCTAGTTTTTCCGTCTGGCGGTGTTACACGCAGACCAGGCACGTTTTTTGCTGGGCGTTCTAAAGACGGTAATGAAGTTAGATTAATAAACTTCACAGTGTCAGATGAACAGGCATATGTTCTTGAGTTTGGCGCAAACTATATAAGATTTTACCAAGATGGCGGGTTGCTTACAGAAGCGACAACCAACATTACTGCAATCACAAAAGCTAACCCTGCTGTAGTTACTGCTGGTTCCCACGGTCTATCAAATGGCGACAGAGTATTTATAAAAGATGTTGGTGGTATGACTGAGGTTAATAACCTTGAGTTTACTGTTGCCAACGCAACGACAAACACATTTGAACTTAGCGGCATAAATAGCAGTAGTTTTACTACCTACACATCTGGTGGTACGGTTGGTAAAATAGTAGAGGTCGCAACTACTTATACACTTGGGAATGTAAGAAACCTTAATTTTACACAGTCTGCCGATGTCCTGTATCTTGCCCACAAAAACCACGAACCTGCAAAATTAACAAGGACAACAGCAACTAGCTTTACCTTAGAGGATATAGATTTTATTGACGGCCCTTGGCTTGATGAGAATGACACTGCTAAAACATTATATGCTTCAGCAGCAACAGGAACTGGCATAACAATCACAGCTTCTGGAAACGTATTCCAAAGCAACGATGTTGGTAGATACATTCGTTTTCGTGAGATATTGGAAATTGAACATGACGAATGGGCCGCAAGCACCAGCTATAATGATGGTGATACAGTGCGTTTTAATGGTCATGTGTATGAACAAGTAACGGGTTCAACGCAAACATCTGGCAACACACCGCCTGTTCATCTTACTGGCACAGAAACATATGGTTCTATTGATTGGGAATACCTGCATGATGAACATGGTCATGTGAAAATTACTGCTTTTACCAGTGCAACAGAGGTGACGGCTGACGTTCACGAAGACCAATTTGGTAATTCAAGATTGCCTGATAGTGCTGTAGGTTCAGGCAATGCTAACACTAGATGGTCTTTGGGGGCTTTTGGAGGAGAACAACAGTTCCCACGGGCTGTTGGCTTATACGAACAGAGATTGTTTTTTGCAGGTACAAAGGGTCAACCTCAAACAATATTTGGTTCTGTGTCTGCTGATTTTGAGAACATGACTCCTGGCACGTTAGATGACTCTGCTGTTAATATTACGATTGCGTCCGACCAGGTAAATATTATTGAACATTTATTACCAGCAAGGTTTTTGCAAATTTTAACCACAAGTGCAGAATTTACTTTATCTGGTGGCACGGGAAGCACCCCAGTAACACCATTAAATGTAAATGTGTTGAGAGAGACAACATTTGGCTCATCAAGGGTGAGACCGTTGCGGGCTGGAAACAGCACCATCCTTATCCAGAAAGGTCAAGAGAAGGTAAAAGAGATTACCTTTGATTTAGATACTGATGGCTTGCTGGGTATCGACTTGACCATTCTGGCAGACCATATTCCGCGTGGCGGTTTAATTGACATGGTGTGGCAACAGGAACCAGAGCTTATTTTATGGTTTGTTCATAATGACGGTAGATTAGTGGGTCTAACATATGACCGTGCTAACGCAGCTATTGGCTGGCATGACCACGACCTTGGCGGCAACGGCACGGTTGAAAGCATTACGGCTATCCCATCAGGTGCAGAAGACCAAGTATATGTAGCGGTAAAGCGTACTATTGACGGTGCTACCGTGCGCCACATTGAGTATCTAAAGCCCATTGAGTTTGGCGATGACGTTGAGGATGCGTTTTATTTAGATAGTGGCCTGACATATGACGGTTCAGCCACAACATCCATAACTGGACTAAACCACTTAGAGGGGGAAACAGTTTCTGTTTTGGCTGATGGCGCAACTCATCCAGATAAAACAGTGAGTGGCGGCGCAATAACTTTAGACAGGTCATCGTCAAAAGTGCATGTTGGTTATAACTATACCTCAACAGTAGAGACAATGAGGCTTGAGGCTGGTGCAGACGATGGCATTGCGCAGGGTAAGATAAAACGTATACACGGCGTAACTGCACGGTTCTTTAATACAGTTGGCGCAGAATTAGGGCCAGATACGGACAATCTTGACAGATTACCGTTTCGCGACAGTAGTATGAATATGGATGAACCAGTGCCTTTGTTTACTGGCGATAAGGAAATTTATTTCCCATCAGGGTACGAGACAGACGCAAGAGTTGTTGTACGCCAATCTCAGCCATTGCCTATGACTGTGCTGGCTATTATGCGGAGGTCAAATACTTTCGATGCTTAGAATCGTTCCATTTGATGCAGGGCTAGTGAATAGCATTGAGACTGACTTTGAGTTCCCAGACAGCATGAGGGCCGCATTTGATAATGGGCAGCAAGTTGTTGGCTATGCGGTGCTGGGTGATGATGACGTTGTAGCTGTAGGCGGCATACATGAGATGTGGCCTGGTGTGGGTGAAGGCTGGGTAATACTGTCTAAACATGCGCCTAAGTGGAAGCTGTCACTAGCTAGGTATGCTAAGACACTGTTTAGTAGTATACTGGCGACAACGGATTTACACCGTGTGCAAGCTAGTATTCACATGGGCGACCCAGAGGCAATCAGGTTTGCTAGATGGATGGGATTTGAAGATGAAGGTGTTATGTATAAGTTTGGGCCAGACGGTAGTGACTACTACCGCATGGCGAAGGTGATATAATGGATTCGGCACAGGTAGCGCAAGGCGGTTCATTACTTGGTGGCTTTTTAGGCTATAAGGGGAACCAGGCTGCGGCTAAACAGGCAAAGGCGACTGCTGAGTTCAACGCAAGAGTTGCAGAGAACGAAGCAATCCTGTTGGCGCGGAGAAAGACTACCGAAGAAGCTAACATGCGCAAGGCTTCTGAACGTCAGGTCGCCACACAAAGGGTAGCCACAGCTAGTGCTGGGATACAGATGTCAGGGAGTGCTTTGGAGGCTTTGGCTGACTCTTACTTCAATACCGAAATGGATGCGTTAAACATTCAATATGCGGCTGATATTGAACAAGCAGCAAAAGCATCTGAGGCTGCATTAGCTAGGGCCACGGGCAGGGCAAGGGCTTCCGCGTATAAATTAGCATCGTATCAATCTTTGTTGGCTGGTGGCACACAGGCCGCAACCATAGGCGCGTGAGGAAGTAATGCCAAAAATTCCAGTATATGAAAGACAAGTAGAACTCGCTGCTGGCCCATTAGGGCCACGCGCAGGGGCGGGTTTGGAAGCACCTGGTCAGGCTTTGTCTAGTTTAGGCAAGCAAGTTGGTGATATTGCTTTTCGCTTTGGCATGGCTGAGAAAGAAGCTGAAACAGAAAAGTTTGCTAATGAAGCAAAAACATTTGCAAACCAGCAGTTCAATAACTTCACTAATGAAAGCCAAGCGACAACCGTACCTGATTATCAAAATGATGCAAAAGCGTTTGCTGATAAACTGCGCCAACAAAAGCTAGAACCACTTAGAGATAAATTAACTAAAAACCAATTCCGCAAAGTTGAGTCTGAGTTTAATAACCAGGTAGCAGCAAAGATTGCAACTGGCAGTCAACAAGCATTTGCGAAGCATCAGACAATTCGCGTTGGTCAAGTTGAACAGACCATTGAAGACACGATGTCTCAAATGAGAGGCCTAGACCCGTCCAGTTCTTTATACCAGCAGTTACAAAAAAACCTTGACGATGGTTTCGATAGATGGGCCGCGCAAGGATTAAAGATAAGATATAACAAAGGCAGTTATCGTAGAGAGTTATCTGCTAGTAGCTTTGAAGTCCAGTTGACTGGCGCGAAGTCACAATCAGACATAGACAAGATGCGTAGCACATTAGAGGCTGACCGCCCGAACATGACTGCGCAACAATATGCGGCAAGAACAACCGCAATCACTGCCCAAGAAAAAGTAGTCGATGAGATAGAGGTCGATGCTGTCTATGACCAGATTGTAAACGAGTCACAAGAAACCTTTTTAGATATAAAGGAAATAGATGAATTTAATCCAAATTCACTGGTTTCAAGGATTAGGCGTGGCGAAACACTTGAAGTCACTAACAATGCTGGGGAAGTGATTACTGTAGACTTCAATGCTATGAAGAACCGCAACAGGGACTTCCTAATAGCGAAAATAAAAGCCCGTCACAACTCAGATAAATCTGCAACACTAAGCGCAAACTTAAACTCTATAAACGCAGATATAAACGATATGTCTTTGGCTGAGTTAAGAGATTATGAAAGCAAACTGACGCTTGATACAGATGGCAAGCCTTGGACGGAGGGAAAGGCGTACGCGATTGCACCAGATATTAAAGAATTTGGCGACAGGCAAACAATAGCGCGTCTTGTAAACGCTGAGATTGCTGAAAAAGCTACTAGAGTCATAGGTGAATCGGCTGCGGCTGAACGTGAGTTAGTTGCGCAAATAAATCTCAATGATGGTGAGATGACAGATGATATGCAAGCTGAAGCTGCAAGAATATCTACCAACCTTAGAAATGCGGAACGGTACGCAGCGGCTGATACATTTGACTTGGAAATAGCGTCATCATCTGCCGCATCAAGCCTATTCAAGAGTATAGAGTTTGAAAGCGTTGAAAAACAAAAGGCTGTGATTGATGAAGCATATAAAGGGCGCGGCACAGCGCAAGGTGCAAGAACCTATGAAATTCTGCAAGAACGCATAGCAGAAAGAAAGAAGCGGATAGAAAAAGATTTTGTTGGGTATTATCAAGAAAAAAACCCAGACACTGAAATCACGCCGAGGCAACTTATTCAAAAGCAAATTGATATGGGTGTGTTGCCACTGGATGCGAGGGTTACAAGCGACGCTGAGTTAGATGCTTTTATGGCGCAGTATGAAGCAGCAGAACTTTATAGCGAAAAAGCAAAAGTCATGGATGATTTTTTGTCTGGCTATGGTGAAAACCAGAACCGTGTAATGCGCCATCTGGTAACAACTAAACGTATATCCCTAGCACAAAACCTAGCCGCCAGCGACCCAAACAACGCGAACATGAAAGCCGTGTTAGCAGCCAACACAAAAGAAGGCCAGGATAGAATTAAAACTGAAGTTAGCCAAGATGACAGAAACGCCATTAGAGAAGAAGTTACTACTTTGCTAAGAGATTACACCTCCAGCATTATTGGTGGTATTACAGATGATGTGCTGGGTGGCGGAATGACCCAAGGTACGGCTAGTCATATATTCCAAATGCGCGATATTGCCGCAAACACCGCCGCATGGTTAAAATCAGCAGACCCCTCAATGTCAATTCAAGATGCTGTGAATATAGCTTATAACACGGCTATAGGTGGTAAATTTGTTTTTGGCGATATAAATGGTTCATCTGTAAGATTTGACAGCGGGTATAATGATTTGAAAGACCCTATGATAGCTGTTCTGGATGCAAGTCTAAAAGAAGACAGAGAACACTTAGCAGCTAGTATACAGTATCCACCAGTACCAGAAGCGAAAGTGCAAGGGCTAGACCCAGCTAGTGCAGAGTACCAAAAGCAGGTAGAGATATATCAAAACGAATATGTCTCAGACTTAATGCGTGAAGGCACTTGGCGTACATCTACAGACAATAAAAGCGTTTACTTGGTAGACCAAACTGGAAATGTGGTTAGAAAGCGCGAGGGTGCTGGCGCACCAGGCGCACCATCTGGCGGTGCTATGGATGCTTTCATCACCGTGCCTATGCAATCAGTAGCGTCTTTAGCTAACTCATATTTAGAGATAAAGACAGGCACTACCAAAACTAAAAAACAAAAACTGCTACAGACTAGAAAGCTGTACTAATGGTTGATGTTTATATCCCAGAACAAAAAGAAGACGAAAATCTAAGGAACCAGTATTTCGACTATATGAAAACTGGAACGCTGGATGTTCTTGGGGCTACGCTTGACGAAACTTTATATTACAACCCTGCAAATGCGTTAGGGCGTTTAGCAGAACAAAAGTTGGGGTCTGGGCGTGAAGGCAGAACGCTAACAAAAGACGAATGGGCTGAAAGCCAATACTATCGTGAAGGTATAGAAGTTGGCGATGAGGGTATCAAAGAGGGACTAGCTACGTTACTAGCTGACAGACATGACGAACGCGCTGAGTTTAAGACTACACTGTCGCGTTCTCGCGGTGGGCTGGGACTAGGCGCAGCACAATTTGGTGTGGCTATTGCTGGTAGTTTCTTAGACCCACTAAACGTAGCGTCTGCTTTTATCCCTTCTGTTGCTACAGCTAGACTTGCGACAACAGCCTCAAGGATGGGGCGTAGCGGTAACAGGTTTACCACAGGCATGATGGACGGTGCTATCGGTGCAGCACTAATAGAACCTATTGTTATAGGCGCAGCCGCTGCCGAACAGGATGCTGATTACGGACTGATGGATAGCTTTCTAAATGTGGCTGTTGGTTCTGCCCTTGGTGGTGGACTGCATTGGGGTGCTGGAAAAATATCAGACCGCATCAATAAAATGCCAGCATCAACCCGTGACCAAACTCAGCGCATATCTATCAAGCAAGCAGTTTCAGACGAAGAAATAAACGTAACAAGCCTAACAGACAATGTTGAAAAAACTAATGTTGCGAAGGTAGAAGAACAGGCGGGCAAAAAGATTGTCTATGACGCTGAAGGCAACCCAAAGGCTGTAGATATTGTAGACATAGACAAAGACGGAACAACTACAATACGAGATGTTGACGGAACTGAAAAAGTTTTGGACACAAGCGACACATTCTCTAAGTCTCCATATGATGAGGATTATGAAGTAACTGTATTCGATGGTGAGGATGCTGTATCCAGCTTGCCGACCGAAAACCTTGATGATGTGATTAACTTGCTTGACTCGGAAATCTTAGCAGCACAGGATTCTGGTGACGCACCATTAGTAGCAAAACTAACAAAAGACAAAAAAGCTGTGGAAATTGAAAAGCGGCGCAGGGCTGGTGAAACAATAGAACGCCCCGCCGAACCTGACATCACAGATGAGGCTGCAAAAGAAATAACAAAGTTACAAGCCGATATACAAAAAATACAAGATGATGTCTTAGCCCGTCAAAAGAAAGAGGGGTTGGAAAAGCCTAAATACACAGCCAAACAAATATCGGAACTGCAATCAAAACAAGAAAAGATTGCTACGCTTCAGTCTCAACAGAAGGAAGCATCTGGCTTAGTGCAAACACAGCAAGGCGTTTTGAACCCGCAGCAAAAAGAAAACGCGGCGAATAGCGCGTCTATGGACGGTGACGGTTTGGGACGATTAGCGGAACATAAAGATGCCGTCAGAGAAATGGAAGCTGATAAACCTGTTATGGATGAGATTGACCCAGCAGAAATTGAGGCTGAAAACGAGTTGTTAGCTGAAGACTTAAACACGCCTGAGACACAGGCCATATTGCCTGATGATATAAAGCAGTCTATCGCGGCAACAGAAGAACTAGACACAAAAGCAGAAGCATATGAAAACCTAAGTCGCAAAGGCGCGTCTTGCCTAATAGGGAGTCCAAGAACATGAGTTGCGTGGATGAGGTAATGGCAGCAGCCCGTGAAGCGGGTATTAACTTACTGCCAGATGAAGCCGAAGAAATCATCCAAGTTCTAAATGAACGTCTTGCAAAGCGCGTTGAAAATGCTGCTGAAGGCGAAGAACTTGAGATATTTGGTCTAGCCAAAGAAATTGCAAAACAAGCTAGAATCAATGCGGTAATGCAAAAGCGCAACAGACTGCTAAACGCAAAAGCATACGCTGACACAATGCGTTTTGTGAAAGCATCTGATGACCCAGCAGAAGCCCTATCAGCCATCATGGTTGGCAGCTATAAATTTATGCAGGGCGGTCAGAACAGCGTTGATGCCCGCCAACAAGCTATTATGACTAAGTACGCTGGTGAACTGGTAGCTGCATTACGCAAAGAAAAGTTAGATGTCTTGTTCAAAAGCCGTGAGCTAGATGAAAAAATATACGAGGCCATGTTTGACCCTGACACATTTAATGTCGAACAAGCTGGTGGCCCAGAGGCAAAGCGCATAGCAGAGATAATACAAATCACCCAGAAAAGGCTGATGAAAAGAAAGAACGGCCTGGGTGCTATGATTGGCGAACTGAAGAATTACGTTGTTCGTCAAACACATGACCCAATTCTTCTTAGAGATGGAGCAAGAACTGACGAACAGTTTAAGCAAGCTAGGGCAAAGTGGGTCGCATATATGATGCAAGACGGTGTTCTTGACGCAAAAACATTTGAGAACAAGCCGCCCACAAAAGACGGTAAACCCTACTCTCAAGAAGATTTCTTGGGTGACATGTGGGATAACTTGGTTAGTGGCAATCATCAGAAAGTCAGCGCACTGCGCGGTGATGATGGCAAAGTCGATAGCATTGAGTCATTTACTGGCCCAGCCAACTTAGCCAAGAAATTAAGCCAAAGCCGCGTAATACATTTCAAAAGCGGAAAAGCAGCGTATGAATACTCCAAAACATACAGCCGTCAAAGTTTGGCTGAGTCTGTCATAAACGGCGTTACGCATGATGCACAGGCTATAGGTCTAATGGAAGTATTTGGCACAAACCCAGAAGCCATGTTTAACCGCATTATAAATGACTTACAAAAAGACTCTAGCATGGTTGGGGTCGATAAGGTGCGGCGCAGACAAGGGCGATTAAACAATCAATTCAGAGAGATAGACGGTTCAACACGCGCAAGGGGTGCGGGATTACCCGTTGCTTTTGGCGCAGACTTTGCGGGCATCGCTGCTGGCTGGCGTATGCTTAATAACATGGCACTGCTAGGCCAAGCAGTGATTAGCTCATTTTCTGACTTAGCAACAAAAGCGCATTTTATTAACACTAGAACTGACAGGGGCATCTTTGGTTCGTATGCAGAAGCGTTTAGTGACATATTTAGGGGATTCAACAGTGATGAACAAAAAGAACTGGCTTACTTGTTAAGCGTAGGTGTTGAGAGTTTTCTTGGCGATGTTCATGCTAGGTTTGGCGCAAACGACAGTGGCCCTGGATTAATGGCTAAAGCCCACCAAATGTACTTTAGGGCAAATGGAATGGCTTGGTGGAACAACGCGCAAAAAGTTGGACTTGCCAGAATGATGTCTGCCGACCTAGCAAGATACCGTGGTAAAGCCTTTAGTGATATAGACACCAGAACTAGACTAAATCTCGAACGCTACGGAATTAGCGATGCTGAGTGGGAAGTCATGCGCAGCATGGAAATGAAAGCTGCGGACGGGCGTGACTACATGACACCATCTGCTGTGGAAACAGTGGCAGACTCTGTTGTAGAGGCTGCGGCACTTGCTAAAATAAACGCTACTCGCAAGCGTCCGTTAAAAAAAGCCACAGCGACAATGATTCAGAAATACCGTGATGACTTGTCTACTAAAATATCAACATATCTCACAGATTCAGCAGACACAGCCATACCTACACCTGGTGCAAAGGAACGTGCTTTTATGAACCAAGGCACAGCGCGTGGCACGGTTGCTGGTGAGGCTTTACGCGCTATAGGCCAGTTAAAAGGCTTTCCAATCACTATGGTTATGAAGGGGATGGTTGGTCAGTATCAAGTATCAAAACAACTTGGCGGTGGCACTAAAAGTGGTATATACGGACTAGCGCAGATGATGGTAGGCACAACTATGATGGGCTACCTTTCACTAACACTGAAAGACATAATAAAGGGCAAGGAACCATTAGAAGCATTTAGTGTTGAGGAAGGGCTAAACGCTGAAGTTCTTACCAAAGCATTTGTGCAAGGCGGTGGTGCTGGTATATACGGCGACTTCTTGTTTGGCGAATATAATAAGTATGGTCAAACTTTGACTCAAAACTTGCTTGGCCCGACTTTTGGAAGCATTGATGACATAGCAAGAATATACGGAAACGTATTAGAGGCTGCGCAAACAGGTGACACTGACCCACTTGTAAAAAATGCTACAAGGTTTGCTGTGAGCCACACCCCTGGTCTAAACCTTTTTTACACAAAGACAGCATTAGACTATCTTTTCATATATGGGCTAATGGAAAAGACAAACCCAGGTTATTTGCGCAGGATGGAACGGCGTATGGAAAAAGATATGGAACAAAAGTTTTATTTTCCACCAAGCCAATATGCACAGAAGTTCTAACGCTTTCGTAAATGGCTAAAATGCTGTATATATATGCTAGGAGTTAAATATGACAGTTAGCAGTACCACAACTAAAAACAGCTACAGCGGTAATGGCAGCACTACCGTTTTTGCTTATACGTTTAAGATATTCGATGATGACGATATTACGGTCATTATCCGAACTGACTCGACAGGTGCTGAAGTTGTTAAAACAAAAACAACACATTACACTGTTTCTGGCGTGGGAAGTTCCAGTGGTGGTAATGTTACATTTACCTCTGGTAATACACCAGCATCAGGTGAGACAGTTCTACTAATAAGAACCACAGCGCAAACACAGCTAACTGACTACACGCCTAACGACCCTTTCCCAGCCGCTTCCCATGAAGATGCGCTTGATAAAGTAACATTTATTGCGCAAGAGTTGCAGGAAGAACTAGGGCGTTCAATTAAAATTTCCAAGTCTAACACCATAACTTCAAGTGAGTTTACAACAAGCGCAACCGACCGCGCTAATAAGGTTCTTGGTTTTGACGGTAGCGGTGATTTGACTGTAACGGCATCAGTAGACGATATATCCAAAGATACCACGCCACAGCTTGGCGGCAATCTTGACGTTAATGGCAACTCAATCGTATCCACGTCAAACGGAAACATAGATATTACGCCAAACGGCACTGGTGAAGTGAATATATCTAAAGTAGATATAGATGCTGGTGCGATTGACGGCACTGTTATTGGTGCAAACAGTGCAGAGTCTGGGACGTTTGCAGAGGTCATTGTCGATAATCTAAGATTAAATGCAAGAACCCTATCTAGCACTGACACAAACGGAGACATAAATCTTACACCAAATGGCACTGGTGAGGTGAATATACCGAAAGTAGACATTGATTCTGGTGCAATTGATGGAACAGTAATTGGCGCGTCAAGTGCTGACAGTGGTACATTTACTACTTTATCTGCAACTACTCTTGGTAGTGCTGTAGACTTAAACAATCAGGCATTAACTAATGCTAACATTGATTCTGGTGCTGTTGATGGCATCACATTAGGCACAAACTCGGCAGTCACAGAAGCGCAGATTGACAACATCAACATTAATGGAAACTCAATCACAAGCACTAACAGCAACGGGAATATTACCATTGACCCTAACGGCACGGGCAATGTGTCTATTGGTAATTTTACATTTAATGCAGACCAAACGGTAGGTTCTGGACAAAATGATTTTGTTTTAAAATACGACGACACTAGCGGCCTTATTAGTCTTGAGGCTACAGGCGGTGGTGTTGGACTGTCAGATGTAGTGGATGACACAAGCCCCCAACTCGGCGGCAACTTAGATGTCAATGGGAACTCTATTATTTCTGCAAGCAATGGGAATATTGCCATAACGCCAGATGGAACTGGCGAAGTAGATATTTCAAAGGTAGACATTGATTCTGGTGCTATTGATGGTGTTACGCTAGGTACAAACAGTGCCGTGACTGAGGCCCAAATTGATAATATAAACATCAACGGTAATACTGTTTCTAGCACTAATACAGATGGAGACATCACTCTAGACCCAAATGGAACAGGTCATGTTGTTATCCCTGCTGACATAGGCATAGGAACAACAAGTCCAGCAGCGCGTATTCATATTGAAGATTCCACTCCAACTATTCGTTTGGAAGACACTGGCGCAAATGGTTATGTGCAAATTTCAGCAAACAATGCTCGCGGCGGTCTTACAATTCAACTTGACCCTGACAATGTAGATAGCAGCACCGACCTTCGTGTTCAAGTTGATGGCACAGAGGTTGTACGAGTTACTTCTGATGGCTTATTATTTAATGGTGATTCAGCCGCTGCTAACGCTCTTGATGATTATGAAGAAGGAACGTGGACACTAACGCCACAAACAAATTCTGGAACCGCCGCTTCGATTGGCACTGCGTCTGGCATTTACACTAAGGTTGGAAGATTAGTTACAGTGACTGGTGTAGCTACAAATATTACGCCCGGCGGAACTGCTAGTAGTATATTTAGAATAGGCGGACTGCCTTTCACCCCAGCGAATGAAAACTCAAATGGTAGTGCTAGTTGGGAAAATATAACTTTTCAAGGTTCATCTACTAGATTTTATTTTGCCCCCCAAGCGCGAATGGCTGGATATATACAATTCATACAATGCGGTGACAATAATACAGACACGGCATTAGACCACGGTGACTTAGATGCTGGTAACACGTCTGATATAGAATTTACTGTAACTTATATGGTTTAATATTAACTCACTGCGGATGCTTTGAGTTGGACAGTCCAGCCGAAGGAGAAAAAAATGGCGTTAACCGAAGAAGCAATTAACGATAAAATTGAAGTTGTGAACAAAGGCACTTATTCAGTTGTGCAAGTGCGAACAGCCACTGTGATTAAGCGGGATGGCGTTGAAATTAGTCGTGCTTTTCATCGCACCACGATTAATCCAAATGCAGATTTAACAGCTTTGGACGCAGATGTTTCTGCTGTTTGCACTGCCGTTTTCACAGATGCTTGTAAAGCTGCTTATGCAACTGCAATTAATGAATAAATGAAAACAGTTGTTATGCACAAATATAAATGCAAATCCTGTGGCACAGAGTTCAAGCTAGATGAAGTAGAACACATGTGCTTGAATTGCGATGCCGCTGGTAATTATGAAAAAGTCCCAGCAAAGGATGATGATGATGAGCGAAGAAAACAAAGTTATCCTTGACGTTGCGGCTGGCACAGGAACAGTAGCTGCTTGGCTGGAAATGGCACCAGATGCTGTGGCTTTGGTTACTGGTGTGTGGGTTTTGATACGGATATGGGAAACCAATACCGTTCAAAAGCTACTTGGCAGAGATGTTTAAGGCAATTGTATTAGCTTGTATGGTTGCATTACCTGACCAGTGCTGGGAATATCACGACACAAGAGGCCCATATAAAGACAGGGAACAGTGCGTACAACGTGCGCATGAGATGGGAAACGACATAGCTAGTATACATGAGGGTGCTTTGATGCCTAAATCGTACAAGTGTAAAATACTTAAACCAGGTATGTTGACCCTATGGAACCCATCACAATAGCAGCAGCCGTATCTGGGGCAACTGCGGCGTTTAACACAATCAAACAAATGTGTGCAGCAGGGCGGGACATCGAGTCTTGCATAGGTGATGTGTCACGCTGGATGAAAGCTGCGTCAGACATTGACAACGCTACCAAGCAGTCAAAGAACCCACCATTATTTAAGAAGCTATTTGCCGCTGGTTCCATTGAGGAGGAGGCACTGCAAGCCTATGCAGCTAAGAAGAAACTGGAGGCGCAGAGACAGGAACTAAAGACGTTCCTGAACATGTCTTACGGGCCACAAGCCTGGGCTGATTTGTTACAGCTTGAAGCCAAGATAAGGCGGCAGAGACAAGAAATGATATATAAACAGCAAGAGAAGAGGCAGAAGTTAGTTGAAGGTATAGCTATAGTAATACTGGG
>Ga0213865_10001462_pt1 | contig 15381 bp, 13 predicted proteins | sample PICome_6_FD_160100 | JGI IMG/M metagenome (GOLD analysis project Ga0213865, IMG submission 160100) | Coastal seawater microbial communities near Pivers Island, North Carolina, United States - PICO282 | ecosystem: Environmental > Aquatic > Marine > Coastal | place: USA: North Carolina...
TAACAATGGCAATAATGTAGCAGCGATGTGCGATGAACTCAAGATCACAAGAGCCAAGTATAACTACCATTTGAGAGAGTATCCTGAGTTCAGAGCGAGAGTGGATCATATTCGAGATGCTCAGATCGACCTAGCCGAGCAGTACCTATTTGAGCAGATGGCTAATGGCAATTCATCCGCCACTCAATTCTTTTTGAAGACGCAAGGGGCTAATAGAGGTTACACAGAAAGAACAGAACATAAGGAATCTAGAGAAATTAATGTAAATTTTAGTTATGACGTAGTGAAATCAGACAAGCTCAAAGAAGTGCAAGAGATCATGGAAGCTGAGGTTGTCAAGCAACAGCAAATGCTGGAGGATGGAGAAAATGAATAGTTATAACTTAAGCGACCTTATGGAGCCCTATGAATATGAAGATGAAGTGGTGGATGAGTTTAGAACTGCCGCAGCTGATATTCTTTCTACCATAGACCGCAACCCCTACACTGGTAGAATGAGAGATCAAGAATTGAGCAATTTAGCCAGCCTGGCAACCCCTGCTATGGGAATGAGTGGGCCAATGATGGGTCAAATGATGGATCCCACAATGATGCCGCCCGAAATGATCGGCGCTCAACCTCCTATGCCCGGAGCTCCTATGCCCGGAGCAATGCCAGCTCAGGACATAAGCCAAGCAGGCTCAATGCAAGACCCAATGGGAGGGCAGCAAATGGATTTAATGAATAACCCAGGAATGAATAATATAGGAATCTAAATGGAAAAATTCGAAATCTCCGCTCGATTAATAAGTGCAATCGCAACGTACTTGGGGCAAAAGCCTCACAATGAGGTTGCTCAATTACTCACAGCCCTTCAAGCAGAGCTTACACAAAAAGAAGAAGCTGAAGAAGGGTGAGCTACGAAGAAATCTGCAAAAAGCAATGGGAATATATTAGATGGCTCAACTCTCCGTAAGTGAGAAACAGCAAGAGTTCCTAACCAGCGAATCTCGAGTAGTTGCGCTGGTTTGTGGCATTGGATTCGGCAAGTCGTTTATTGCAAGCGAAAAGGCCGCCCAGCTCGTAGCGAATGGCGGCCATGTCGTAGCGATGTCGCAATCGTACAAGCAGCTCGATATTGTACTCATGCAAGAAATCCAAGAGAGATTGCGTGCGCATGGCATTGAGTTCAAATATAATAAACAAAAAATGATTATTGACATTCCAGGCACAGGCGGTAAAGTCTTTGGCTTTTCAGCGGACTCAGTGGAATCCCTGCGGGGAGTCACCGCAGATTGTGCGATCTTAGATGAAGCTGCCCTGTTTGACAAATATTGCTATGATGTTGTCACAGGTCGATTGCGTAGAGGAAAGCTCCCCTACCAAGTATTCATCACCACCACTCCCCGTGGGCGTAATAATTGGGTCTTTGATATGTGCCAAAGAGCCTCAACTCACTACATTCAAGCCGCTACCTGGGATAATCCATTTTTGCCAAAAGACTACATTGCACAGCTCATGGAAGAATATGAAGGGGCTTTTAAATCTCAAGAGCTTGAGGGATCATTCGTGGACATGGAGCTTGACAACCAGCTCATTAGCTTGAAAGAACTAAGAATGGCGATTGATAGAATCCCATTTGACAGTGACGAGCCAATGATTGCTGGGCTAGATGTCGCTCGCTTTGGCAATGACACCTCAGCTTTTGTGATTAGAAAAGGCAATGAGATTGTATTCAAACGCTATGTGCAAAACTCTAATTTAGTCCATCTCAAACAGAAAGTGATTGAGTGGGTAATTGACCAAGGGCCTCAAACTTTAGTAGTGGATGGCGTGGGAGTTGGGGCTGGAATGGTCGATGAACTGAAAGTAGCACTAGGCGGTATTTGTAAGATAGTTGAATTTAATGGATCTTTTGCAGCTCGCAGAGCGGATAAATATGCTAATTTAAGAACAGAGACTTGGGTTCTGATGCGAGATTGGATCAGAGACAATGGCTCGTTGCCTAACGGAGCCAAGACGATGGAATTGGCCAACGTGATATATTTAGCTGACACCAAAGGCCGTATGCAGTTGGAGTCAAAAGACCAACTAAGACGTAAAAATAAACCATCACCCGACTTTGGTGATGCGTTATCTATGACTTTCGGCACTCACGCCTCAAGAAAAGATATTGCACGCACCTTTAAACGAATTACTAAATTTAAAAGTCTAGGGAAAGTATTTGCAGGCTAACTATGGGCAGAAAATCCAAAACACAGCTCGAAATTGAGCAAAGACAAAAAATTCAGAAGAATATGCAAGTTATGAATGAATTTCATAACCAGACTTATGACTATATGCGCGACCAGTTAGAGTTTGCTTCGGGCGATCAATGGCAAGATGTAGTCAAATCTCAGCGTGAGAAAACAGGCCGCCCCACTGTGGTGCTAAATCTCACCAAGAGCTATGTGAACAGAATTGTAAACCCAGTGCGTATGAATCCAGTCGGAGTTCGAATTGGAACTGACAATAAAGAGCTCACTGATCTTGTATCAGGAATTGTTCGCCAAGTAGAAGTGGAATCAAGAGCAAAAGAAGCCTATGAGACTGCCTACGAAAATGCCGTCACCTGTGGCCTGGGCTGGATCAAGCTCGGCACTGACTACGTTGATGATGAAAGCCTAGAGCAAAAAGTCACTGTAGATATTGTCAGGAATCCAATGAGTGTGTGGATGGACCCATACGCTAAGAGGATTGATGGCTCGGATGCGAAATTTGCAGTCCACATGGAGTTTATTCCAGCAGATGAAGCTGAGCGTGAGTATGGCGAAGAAGCCACTGGCTCTGGAATCGGCGGTATAGATATTTATGAGTATTGGCAAGTGCCTGAAAACTCAGTGCCAGATTTCACTTACTATGAGATTGAGTGCGAGAAGCTTCAACGCTATTGGTACGAAGATGGCTCAAGCTCAGACAATGATGCAAACCCCGACAAAGTGGTAGTGCAGCAGCGTTTGATTGAGAATAAGCAAGTGCGTGCCATTCGCTATGTCGGTAATAAAAAGATTCAAGAAACCTTAATTCCAATCCCGTATATCCCGCTTGTGCCTGTATTTGGAGACTATTTGTACCTAGAGCGTGAGAGCAAAGTGCATCACTCAGGCATCGTGCATTGGCTAATGGATTCTCAGCGTATGGTCAACTTCTACGGATCAAATGAGCTAGAGCTTGCAAGTTTAGCACCAAAAGCTCCTTGGATTGTAGCTGAAGGACAGATTGAAGGATATGAAGATATTTGGGCATCTGCCAACACCGAAGCAGTATCGGCTTTGCCTTATAAGCCCGATACTATAGGCGGTCAAGCAGTGCCCCCACCTACTCGCGTGGATAACCAAGCTCAAACGGGGGCTTTAATCCAATCTCGCCAAAAATCACAAGAAGACATGGGCCGAGAAATCGGTATCTTTGATAATATGTTAGGACAAGTTCAAGCTGCCAACGAAACTGGCAAGGCTGCGCTATTGCGAGCTAACCAAGGAGAACTTCCTACCGCACATTATTTACAGAACTACGAGCAATCCATTGCTCAAGTAGGTCGTGTGATCTTGTATCTTCTAGCCTGGGTAGGCGATACGCCTAGAATGGTGGGCGTTCGTGACGAGCGAGGGCAGAAGGTGATGGTGGAAACTACTCTATCTGAGATCCTCACGCCTAAGTTCTTGAAGCACGCTGAAGTGGAAACCACTGCTGGCCCTGCTTATGAGTCTAGACGCAGAGAGTCCATCAATGCGATCCTTCAGCTTGGGCAAGTGATGCCTGAAAAGATGGGCATGATGGCTGACTTACTTGTTGAAAATATGGATGCTCCAGGAGCTGCTGAGATTGCAGAGCGATTGCGTAAATCTCCTGATATTGCAGCTCTCCTTGAAGAAGGCGGTGGGCCTACGAAAGAAGAGCTTGAGATGCAATTACAGCAAGCTCAAGCTCAGATTGCACAGCAAACCGACACAGCTGAGAAGCTCGAAGGCATTATCAGACAACTTCAAGCTCAGATTATCTCTAAAGACAAAGATCGTCAGGCAGACATCGCTAAAACTCTTATTAAAGAGGAAGGCTCAATGGCTCGTGAAAAGCTTAAACAGCATGGCGAGGACGAACGCACTGCGCTTAAGATTGAAGCGGACGCTGAAGCGGATATGCGTTCTTTTGCAGGCGAAGTCTTTAAGCAAGAGAACGATAGAGTCAATGAAGCTGCACTCGGTAATTTTGAGTCCACAGACTATGTACCGCCAGTAAGAGGTCCATTATCTGTGCCTGAATCGGAGGCCAATCAAGCACAATCCGACATAGAAAACACACTAAGTGAATAAAGTGTTGACAAATTGTGAATAAATAAGATACTTTATAGGTAACGCGCACCTTTGAGCGCGTAGCTAACGTGAGGCTTTCAATCACGGTTAATACGAGAAGAGGCTCGGAATGTCAGAAGAACAATCCCTCGATTTAGTAGAAGCACCGGAAACGGCAGCTGAAACAACCCCAAATCCCGAAACTCCAGCAACCGAGGAGGTGGCTGAGGGAAACTTAAGCGAAAATCCTGCACCTGGTTCAGAAGAACCAAAATCGGAGCAAGGATCAGAGGCTAAAGACGAGTTACCTAAAGGTGTCACCAAGCGCATCGCTAAACTTACTCAACAGAAGTATGAACAGCGTGCGAAAATTGAGGCACTGGAAGCAGAGAAACGTGAGATGCAGGATAAGCTGAATGGCTTACAACCTAAATCAAAAGAAGACTTTGCTACGGAAAGCGAATACCTGAATTATATGGTGAATCAGGGAATTGAATCAAAGCTTGGCGAAGCTGAGTTGAATCGAAGACAAGAAGCACTATATAACGAGCAAGCACAGATCAATGCGCAAGTATGGTCCGAGCGAGTTCAGACAGTACAGGAGCGCCTTCCAGATTTCGCTCAAGTGGTAGGCAGTGCTCAAGTTAGTCTGCCTGAAGATGCGATGACAGCTATCACGGAATCTGAGGTGGGTCCAGATATGGCCTATCATTTAGCTCAGAATCCTACGGAAGCTAATTCGCTCAACTACATGGATGCGAGAGCTAGAGATCGCTATTTGATCGGCTTAGAGTTTCAAATGAGGAATAATCCCATTTCAGCTCCAAAGCCTGTGACGCAAGCGAGCCCTACTCCTCAGTCTCATGGCCATGCGGGCGGTGTTGCGAATCCAGATTCCATGTCAATAGGTGACTGGATGAAGCATCGTAACAAACAAGTTGGACGCTAAATCGGGGCAAAGTAATGCCCCACAATTAACAAAAGGAATCAAAAATGGCAAATACCATTCTTACTCCAGATGTAATTACTCGTGAGGCACTTCGAGTCCTACATGAGAAACTTACATTCGTTGGTGCTATCAACAAACAATATGATAGCTCATTTGCAAAGTCAGGTGCTAAAATTGGCGATACTTTGCGTATCCGTAAACCAGCTCAATTTCATATCCGCCGCGGTATTAACATGGACTCTCCAGTTCAAGACTATGTTGAGCAAACTGTACCTCTAACAGTACAAGACATCGTTGGTGTTGACTTAGAATTTGGCGAGCTAGACCTTACTCTAGACCTTGACGATTTTTCTTCACGCATCATTGAGCCTGCTATGTCTCGCATTGCTGCTGACATTGAGCAAGATGTTCTTAGAACTGCACAAGGTCAATCCCTCGTAACAGCTGCTTCTGCTGCTGATCTTTGGAAGTCAATTTTGACTAGCCAAGCGTACCTTGACAACTTAACCACTCCTCGCGACAACAACCGCTGTGTGCTTGTTGACACTATGATGCAAGTGGATCTAGTTGATACGCTTAAAGGTCTTTTCCAAGATTCTTCAGCGATTTCTTCTCAGTACCGTGAAGGTATCATGGGTCGTACAGCGGGTGCAGACTTCTATCAGTCGTCATATATTCCAGTAACTGAGTTTTCTGCAGAGCCTACATACTCGATTGTGTCTTTCTCAGAAGGCAATCCTGACGTTGGATCTAATGCAGGTGCTTCAATGGTAATCACTGCTACTGTTCCAGGTATTATCGTTAAAGGTCAAGTCTTTGAACTCAATAACGCTAACTCTGACGCTTGGGCTGTTCAGCCTGAAACTAAGAAGCAGTTTCCTGGTCAAAAAGTGTATGTGACTGCTCAAGCTGACGTTGTGATCCCTGGTGCAGGCGATGTGGTTGTTCCTATTGCTGCTCCAATTATTTCTAGCTCTGCGGATGCTCGTCAAAACATTTCGGACACTCCAATCGTTGCTGATGCTTTAGCTCCTGGCTTGTCTAAATCACTTGTTTTCCACAAGGATTTTATGACTTTCGCTACTGCTGACCTAACTTTGCCCAAAGGCACAGATATGGCTTCACGCCAGACCTTTGAAGGCATCTCAATCGCAATGGTTCGTGACTTCAATATTGCAGACCGCTCTTACCCAGTACGTTTTGACGTTCTTTATGGAACAAAAGTCATTCGCCCTGAGTACGGCGCATCTGTACTAAAAGGTTACTAAGCCTAACAAATTAGAGAGCTTCTAGCTAGAAGCTCTCTATCTTTTATTTTGGAGTCAATATGTTAATGAAAAATATGGCCTCTGCGCCAAAGATTAAAGCTACTCAAGTACATCTTGCTAAGACTCTTTTGAAAGAGGAGCCTAAAGTAGAGAAGAAAGTAGCTAAAAAAAAGAAAGCTGCTAAGAAAAAAAGCGAGGACTAAATGCCAAAGACGGCTAGAGATTTAATTACCTCAGCAGCTAAAACAGCTGGCGTTATTGACTCGATTGAATCTCTTGAGTCAGGCGAAGTCAGTCATGCTTTAGATGAACTTAATAATATTGTTGAGCAGTGGAATATTGATGAATACTTCCCTTATGTCAACAATGAATATACTTGGACACCTCCCTACACCACAGCAGGCAAGATACTAATTGGCCCTGCTACTGAAGGTGCGGTGGATATTGACGCTCCGAGACCCAATAGAATTAAAGGCGTTGCGGTTCTAGCTGATAACCGCTATGTGCCTCTTGAATATATCTCTCCTAACACACTAGCAGAAAGCAATGTGAGAAATGCTAATAACTTTGGCGGGAGCTTCCCAGCCTATTATACCTATCACACTACTTTCCCTATTGGGGAGATTGAGATATTTCCTGCTATTGATGCTTATTCCTTTTTTATCACAGTGCAGGATGTTATACAAGAGTACACCCTAAATGACACTATCAATCTACCTAATGGATATTACCCAGCCCTTCAATATGAGCTTGCTTCCGTACTTGCTTCTATTTATGGGAATATGGAGATGGTTCCACAATTAGAAAAGATGGCAAAAGAGCGCATCGCAAGAGTGAAGCGTTTAAATAATCGCCCTAGGCTTTTAAGCCATGACGGCGCAATAGTGGGCAACCAAGGCTGGGATATTCGCACTAGAGGATTGAGCTAATGCCAAAGGTGCTGATAGAGAATTGGATAGCTCAAACCTATCAGGATAGAAGCCCGAACTCTTCGAGCAAGCGGCTTTTAAATGGATATTTCCAAAGCACTGAAGGGGAGGGCAAATTCCCAGCGGAAGTGATCGGAACGCCTGGTTCGGAGACTTTTACTAAAAAAGAACTTCCTCCTATCTCTATCCTTGCGATTCAAGGTAATGGGGGAGATCCCAATACGGTGACAGTCACCACAACGGCGGCTCATGGCTTTTCAGAAGGCACAATATTTAATATTGAAAACACCGCTAATTACAATGAGAATTTTTTAGTAGTGAAGGCGGTGTTAAGCACCACGCAATTCACTTACGAAACATTTTCAAATACAGAAAACGCTGGAGAGGGATCAGGCGATGCAGTGGCAACAGGCGATAGCCCCATCACCAGTGTGCCTGAAACTTCAAGCTGTAGAGGATTATATACTACTAGCACAGGGCGAGTTTACACTTGCGTAGGGCCTACAGTCTTTGAGATTGCAGCAGACGGAACTTGGGCAACAGTGATTAGCATCGGCAATAATGAATCAGATGTCAGCTTCACAGATGACGGCTTTAATTTAGTCTTCTGCGATGGCGCAGCAATGTGGGCTACTGATTTAAGCATAGGATCTACCACTCCAGTAAACCTGCCTTTTACTGAGCCAACTAAAGTGGTGTTTTTAAATGGGCGAATTGTGGCGATCAACAATGGCACAGAAGACCCAGACACCACAATCAATACTAAAAACAGATTTTATTTCTCAGAGTTATTTGATGCAACGAATTGGCCCGTGCTGAATTATGCTTCAGCCGAGAGCTCTGCTGATAATATTCTCGCTATGGAAGTGAGAGAAGGCGAGCTATGGCTACTTGGCCCTCGCTCTTATGAGGTGTGGCGTTCAGATGAAAACCCTGATTTACCTTTTGCTAAGATCGGTGGATCTAGCACTGAGATCGGCTGCGATGCTCCTAACTCGACCAGTTCCATTGCAGGCCAAGTCTTTTGGCTTGGCTCCTCTTCTGCGGGACAGAATATCGTATTCATGTCCAGTGGTTATGGAGCGCAGCGGATCTCTACTCATGCTATAGAATACTTCTTGAATACATTAGGGCCGTTGAGCACAGATGCGAGAGGCTTTAGCTATCAACAAGAAGGCCATACGTTTTTCGTATTGACGCTGATTCAGGGAAATCGTACGTTTGTCTATGATTTAACCACGGGGAAATGGCATGAACGCTCAAGCAGAAATCCGAAAATTAATCAAGAAAATTATTGGGATATACTTTACACTACATTTGGTCATTCTCGTATCCTCTGCGGTGGTTTGCAAAATGCAAGGATTTTAACTCTTAATTTAGAAAGATATGTAGAATGGGATGGCAGACCTATAGTGCGTATGATTCGTGGGCCAATCATTTTCGATCAGCTTGGACAACTTTTTCATTACCGCTTTGAAGTAGATATGGAGACAGGCGTGGGACTTCAACAGCGTCAGCCTTTACAATCGGGGATTCAAACTGGAGAGGCTTTTGATCCTCAAGTGATTCTGCGGCACAGTGACGATGGCGGACACACTTGGTCAAGCCAAAAGCGCACATCTGTAGGCAAGGTAGGGCAGTATTTAGCTCGCGTTGCATTTAGAAGGCTAGGTCGCTCAAGAGAAAGAGTCTATGAGTTCTCTATGTCAGCTCCTGTCAAATGGCACATCTTAGGAGCTAGAGTCTCTGTAAAGAAAGGCATACAGCCATGAGCAGAGTAGGAGCAGCCCCATTACAAAAAGCCAATGAGTTTGATCGCTCTTGGCTTCAATGGTTTTCAAGCATAGGCAACGCACTCAGCGGGCGCTGGGGGCAAGAGCAAAGAACGCTAGAACTAATAAATATTTTAACTACTCCTGACGAACAATATCTAAATTATAAGGGACGTGAACTTTCATTTCTCTTTGTGTGGGAATCAGGATTAACGACATCGAGCAGCAGTATATTATTAAACACTTTACCGACCCAAGCAGACTTGACTATGAGGCCAGGTATGCTCCAAATTTGGGAAGATTCAGCATTGGTGGCGGGGGCTTATGCCTCTCAATCGACCATAACGCTTCCCGACTTGAACTTGAGTGGGCGTGTGATAATGCAGGGCTCGGTGCTTACTAAAATAACTGACCCAAGGAGGGTATGACAATGTGGGACTATTTAACTGACCCGACTGGAATGGGTCGCTATAGAAAAGGGCTTGCTGCTCAAGAGGCAGCCCAACGTGAAGAGCTTGAGCGCGTTCAAGGTAAAATGGACACGCTCGGTCAAGAGTACACTCAAGCAGGACAGCAAATTGCGGCAGGCTACTCGCCCCTAGCTGGGTTAGTGCCAGAAGCTGCTGCACGTTTACAGCAAGACTACTCAGTAACTCCCACTGCCTATCAATACCAAGGCAACGTCAATCAATTTTTAGACCCTTCTATCGCTTATCAGCAAGATCAAGCTAGAAGATCCTTAGAGTCTTCAGCAGCAGCTCGTGGCAACTTAATGAGTGGCGCAGCAGCTAAAGCGATTGCAGACAGAGCGCAACAAATCGGAGCTCAAGGATATGCTGATGCTTATGCTCGTATGGAACGCGATAGAGGCTATGGTGCTAATCAAGCACAGCAAAATTATCTTAATCAAGTGGCTCAACAGCAGCAGAGATATAATCAAGCTCAACAGCTTGGACAGTTCGGCTTACAAGGGTTAGCAGGACAAACAGGCGGCATCCGATACGGCACTACAGGTAGCGTGTCCACCCGAGCTCCATCTTACGGACAAATGATTGATCCAACAGCAGGTCTAGGCGATATGCGTGCAGGACAAATGAGTGGGGAGTTCACAGGCGGATTGCTGACTGGATTCTTAGGCGGACAAGAAAAGAAGAATGAAGGAGCTAAGAGCGGCCTTCTTTCTGACTTTGCATTATTTTAATAAGGAGCAAACATGAGATTTAGAGACTATAGTGCAGAGTTTGCCCCAAGCCCTGATATATTTAGATTAGCTGGCCGAGGCCTAGGTTCAGATGTGCGTGGTGCAGTGCGTAAAGCTGCAAGACGGCCCTTGTTTAAGAAACTAGCTGATAGATTCAGAACTGGCAATGAAGCTAAGGCGGAATTAAACACCTTAGCGCAAATGGGGCTACAGGCTCCTCCCATGCAAGGCGATACGCAATATCCTATCTTCCAAGATATAAAGGCTCACCACTTAAGTATGTTGAATCAAAGACCAGATAGAGCTCAGGAGATGTTTCCGCTTGATGAGCAAGGAGCTATGGACTATTTGACTGGGGAAGACAAGATATATGCGGCTAAGGGCGGTGAAGGCTCTTCCAAAGAAAGGGAGGCTTTTAGCCCTCAAGTAAACGCGGCTATCGACAAACTTATCACAACAGCTAATGAGTCCTATCGCTTAGGTGGGATAATGTCCCAAGACCAAAGCAAATCGAACCAAGACGCATATAATCAAGCTTACCAAAATTTAGTCACAGCTAAAGGCGAGTTTTATAAGGTAACGGGTGGCAAAAAGCCGAGTGACTTATTGGATTCTCAGTCACAAGTGATGACTACCTTGAAAGCTGCTAATGAGATGCACAATACTTTGACTAATATTAAAGGCAAAAAGTCTGGCTTAGTGAATGATGTTCTGACTAGAATCCAAAAAACCATCAAAGGGATTGCTGACAAGCCGAAGGTTCAAAATTGGACCAACTCGGCTCAATTACTATCCACATCAGCTGACCAGATTCAGATGTATATTGATAACTTTGATAAGTGGAAGACACAACCTAATGTCCTATTCGGCGCAGTTAAAGAGCTCGGTAAAGCGATTGAGCCGGGCTTACAAGTCACAGAAGGCGAAGTAGCGGGCTTCTTGGGGCAGAACCGAGTTTCCTCTTTTATTGGAGGTTTACAAGAACTTGGGGAATCCTTTAAGGCTGCTTTCGGGTTTGACGCTAAGGACAAACAAGCGGGTGAGAAATTACTACGCAAGATGCAACAAGCAGCAGCAACCGACCAGCCTCAAGTATTGAAAGATATTTTGATTCAAGCTTCCAATGTAATTGCTAATGCTCAGAACAGTTATGGCAAGTTCATCTCTGAGGCCAAGCAAAATGCGGAGAATATCGGCGGCTCAGAGATTACCGCTAGAACCATGCACATGAATGATGCTGAGAAACAAGTCATCAAGGATAATGTGGCGCAATACATTGATTCTCAATTCTCAGGCCTAGCGATGTTCTCTCAAATGCAAAGACAAACGCCGGGGGGTGAGTTAGTTAGCAGCCCGCAGGATGAAGAATGGGATATGGATTTTTCTGCTTATGGGGCAGGGGAGTATGAGGCTGAATCAAAGAAAAGAATTGAAAGTGCTGAAGCTTCTTCTACTTTAAATCCCATCAAAAAAGAAGTTTCAAAGGGAGCCGCTGCGGTTGCTACTAAAGCAGAAGATGACATACTAAACCAGTTATTTGGTGAGCAGCCTTAGAAAGTGGATTAAGATGAAGTTTAAAGATTTGCCACGAGAGGCACAGCGGGATTTACTTCGCAAAAAATTAATAGGCCCAGGGACTCAGTACAATACCTACATAGGGGATCAGAACGTACCTGCGGATATGCTTTACAAGTTACCCAAGAATATATTAGATGGGCTGAAAGGTGTTCCTAATACACTGGCAGCGCAGCAGAAACGCAAACAGGACTATGATGCTCTTTTTGTTAATGAAGAAGGCGGCATCTTTAAATATAGCACCGAGTTCCCAACAGGACCAAAAGGCGAAACAAAGACTTACACTTGGGTGCGCAATAAGCCTTTGTCTGCTCAGGATTTTGAGTATTTAGAACAAGTGCGGAAAAAAGACTTTCCTAATCGAAAGCCTTTGGAAATTAAAAAGACTTTAGCTGAAGCAGGCGAAGGCTCGCGTAAAGTATTTGAATATGTCATAGAGAATGATTTAATTGATTTTCCTGAAGGCTACACTCACGAAGACAAGCTTAAAGCTTACGCTGCAAATCCCACAGCGTTTAGAGAAATAGCTATGGGCGAGCCTACATCTTCAGGCTATGGTCAATTAATGGATTTTTTGTCAGGGGGTGGAAGATCCTTTATGGGGATGCTTAGTGCCTCGGGTAGAGAAGATCCCTTTGAGATAGCTAAGACCACTTCGGATATGGATGCTGATTGGTATAACCCATTCAAATTGGCAGGGGATGTCGTGCGATCTCCTACTCTCCCTCTGTCAGTTCTTGGGGCGGCAGCCACTCCACTGCCTTCTTCGTTTATGGGGCAGATAGGGCGTGAAGCGGCTCTTGGGGGTGCGGAAGGTATTGCGGAAGTAGCAGCTGCGGATGTAAGAAAGACTATGGATCCCTCTTTCAGCGACTATGCTATTGGCGGCTCACTAGGTGCAGGGTTGTCAGGTGGCGCGCACGCTGCAGTTGCGGGGAAACCTAAAGCCATCAAAGCTTATAAGGCATTTAAAGCTAAGAGACAAGGCCCCACCCTCGGAGAACGATATAATCAGTATCGACAAACTATAGCTAACATTCCTGGGAATATAGGAGGAGATCCTCTAAAGGAAAGAGCTAAAGGGCTGTTAAAATCTAGGCCAGGCTCTGCCTATGAGCCAGGGGGTAGAGCAAAATACTCTGAAAAGCTAGGGATTCCCCCAGACCAAATGTACCCAGGATTAGGTATGGCAAGTCGATCTAGTCAAGAGATGACGGATATGAGAACTCTAGCCACTAGAGTTCGTAAAATTCATAAATGGTGGACTGATACTTACGATAAGTTGCTACAAGGGATCAATAAGTGGACTAACTATGAGAACGCTCCGAGTGTAGCTGATGCTGGGGAAATCATTGAGGGCTCACTTAATGACGCTAAGGGACGTTTCTATGATAACTTAGATGTCACATATAGTAAAGTAATTGACGATCCAGCTATGGGCTTCCAAGTGGATGCACAATTCACTCCAGAACGTATATCTGCGATGGACTCTGAACTAGCTAAGCTTGACAAGAAGTACACAGAGCTTATGGAGAAAGAACTCGCCTATGACACAGTCAAAGAGACGGTGCCTGACGAGTTCGGCAACCCTGTAATCAAAGAAAGACGTGGGGATCTTAAGCTAGATGCACAAGGTAATCCAGTGCTCAAGCAGAACTCAGAAATTAATCCATCAGAGGCTGCTGAATTATCGAGCGCAGTTAAACGCATCAAGGCGTTGCGCAGAAGCTTAGAGATTCGCAAAGCAATCCCAGCGGGATCTAATAATGAGTTTGTTCTAAATCTCAACAGAATTAGATCTAACTTGCAGAAGAATATTAGAAACATCCCAGCATTAGAAAGAACTGGCACTAGCCAAGACATCACTGCTGATTTAAGGAACTTACTAAGCAAAAACCTTACTGAGGCAACTATTGCGGCTAACCCCAATATAGGGAAAACCTTGGCAGATAATAATAGGCTGATAGACCAGTTCCAAACTAACATGGACATTCTACGCAAGGATTTGAAGTCTGACACTAGGTCCCCAGAGCAAATAGGCCGATCCATTATGGGCAATACTAAAAAGATGAATGCTTACAGATACATCATGGTAGAGCATGGGAGAAAAAGCGAATTCAGTGAGCCCATAGATTTCAACCGAGTGCGTGACTCTTGGTTCAAAAATCAAGTGATGCGTGAGTCTCCTGCCACAGGAGGAATATCTAACAAGATCGCAAAACCTCTAGGGGATAATCAAGCTTTTGTTGAAAAGTATTATCCCAGCGTACCTGTTGAGGATTTACAAGACTACGCAAGAGGGCTGCTAATTATAGGTGATCCACAACTCATAGGCTTGTCTGGCACGCTGAATCAAGCAGGGCGGGATTTGGCAGATGTCCCTAAAACTGGCAGACAAGCTCTACAATATATGAGAGGTCTGCTCAAGGAGTCAACGGACCCTGCTGATATTAAGAAAGCTACCAAGATGCTTGCGAACATGGAGGAAGCCAATATCATTGACTTTGGTGCCGATTATGGCCCTAAGCCCCCTCCCGCACCTCTAGCAGATTTAGCAACTAGGGTGGGGGTAGTCGGCACTGCTGCAAGAGCTCCCGACTATACTGAGAATCAAGCGAACGCTCCTTATAACCCTAGGCGAAGCACCTTTTGGGAAGACCAACGAAACAAATATTTGAATATACCTCCGAGTGGGACATATTAATGGCAGTACTATTTTATAGCTCCCCGCGAGCACAGTTCTTTGATGGAAACGGCAACCCATTATCTATGGGGCAAGTTTCTTACTATTTCCCTGGCACAACCACGCTCAAGGAAATCTATACGGACAACACCGAAGCCACCCCAGCTCAAAATCCTCAGCCCTTAGATGCTGAAGGCTATGTGCGCGATGGCGGAGTGTGGCTTGGCGATGGGCTCTATGATGTATTGCTAGAAGCTTCTGATGGAGCAGGTGGCTTCACAACTGAATGGACTATCCCAAATGTAGGAACTCCTGACACAACGCCTCCAGGCTCAATAGGGAATGTAGCGTATGTCGAAACTATCAACGATCTTATTAACGTAGATACTTCCACTTATTCTGCTGCCTATGTATTTGGCTATTATGCTAAAGGTGATGGTGGTAATGGCTGGTTTTACTTTGATGCCGCTTCTGTTTTGGTTGACGATGGGGGTGCGGTAATCGCACCACTCGGAGCTCCTGCCACGGGCAGATGGTTAAGAATCTTTACAGATGATAAAATCTCTTGTACCAAGTGGGGAGCTACAGAGAACGCTCCTGGATCTGTCAATTCAAATCTAACTAACTGGACTAACTACGCTAATGACTTAGATGCTGAGTGTACGCTGCACATTCCTCCAGGACTCTACACAGT
>Ga0213865_10001464_pt1 | contig 15364 bp, 11 predicted proteins | sample PICome_6_FD_160100 | JGI IMG/M metagenome (GOLD analysis project Ga0213865, IMG submission 160100) | Coastal seawater microbial communities near Pivers Island, North Carolina, United States - PICO282 | ecosystem: Environmental > Aquatic > Marine > Coastal | place: USA: North Carolina...
AAATGAATATAAAGTATAATCCAAAAAGTGCATATGCTTATGATTCAATGGCTGAGTATTATGAGTCTCAAAACGATAAAGAGAATACCATAAAATATTTAAACAAGGCCTATGAATTAAGTGGTGATAATTACTATAAAGAAAAAATTCAAGCTCTTAACAAAAAATAATTGTGAATAAACAAATTTTACTATGCTTATTTACCGTAACATCGATATCCTTCGGTCAAAATATTGAATCTTCAACTCGAAAATTTATTGATAAAGCTCATTTTACTAGAATCAATAAAACTGATTTATAAAATTGATTGAAAAACTCAAATAAAATTGAAGATTAAATTGTTTAAAGTGAAAAAATTAATTATCCTATTCTGTTTTACATTTATCTTTTTAGTTGCCTGTAAATCGAATAAAACAGCAGAAATTACGGTAATTTCTTTAGCTAAAACAAGTAAGAGTTGGAATGGAAAGCTACTCCCAAAATATCTTGATGGTAATCCTGAAATAACTATTCTAAAAATAATTATACCTCCAAAAGCAAAATTACCATTGCATAAGCATCCTGAAATTAATGCTGGTGTTTTGTTAAAAGGAAAATTAAGAGTAATTAGCAAAGAAAATGATACATTAATGCTTAAGGCAGGTGAACCAATTGTTGAACTTGTTAACGTATGGCATTATGGGGAAAATCCTGGTACAGTACCTGCAGAGATTATTGTATTTTATGCTGGAGTCAAAGGAACTCCTATAACCATTATTAAATAAGGTAACCATTGATGGCAATACCAATGGTTATAGATAGAAATCACCATAAATATTTGGGTTTTTAACTTCTTGACCACGAAAAATGATTCTAATCAATCTATATCGGATTTATTCTGTTTTTAATGATAATTCACCGCCTCCACTAGTTGTTATTAAACCAATTAAGAAAATACTAGTCTAAAAAGGAAAAAGTAAATAAAATGAAAATATTTAGATTTTTAACAGTTGCTTTATTACTAGTATTATTTTCTTGCAACAAAGAAGAAGAAATTCCCCAACTGACAGAAGCGCGAGGTTATAACATGCTTCTCATTGGGAATAGCTTTTTTAGACCTTATGCAGAAAAACTTAATGAAATGGCATTTGATGCTGGTTTTACAAATCACAATAGTACTACTGTCTTTCGTGGGGGCGAAAATGGAAGACCTATCAATTTTTGGAACGATTCTTCTAGTGCAGAACATCAACAGATAAAGTCTACACTCGATGCGGGTAATATTGAATACTTTGGAATGACTTTTGGACATGATTCTATCAATCGAATTGAAGGTCATTACGCTTGGATAGAATATGCATTACAAAACAATCCAGACATAACTATTTTCATATCATTATCACCTTTTGACTTTCCTAATGGAGATCCAAATGGCACTCGACCAGATTGGAATACATTTGCAAGCGACAATGGATTCAACTCAATACAAGAGTTCTATGATTATTATATAAATGAGATTATACATAACGAAATTGTAGACCAATTGCGTATCGAATTTCCGTCTACCAAAATATTTACTATCCCAACTGGATTGGCAACCTTTGATTTAGCACAAATGAATATTGACGGCTTATTGCTAGATGATATTGATATGTTTGGGGCACGCGAAACTTCTATTTTTACCGATTCAAAAGGACATCAGGGTAATATAGTTCGCGAAACAGGTGGTCTAATATGGTTAAATAGTATCTATCATGTCGCTCTAAATACTAACACATATCAAACAGGATTCAATACAGACTTACACGAAATCGCAAAGCAAATAACGGATAATCATGATCCAAATTACAAACAGTAAAACATAACGTTTGTAAAAGTTATGAATTTGAATACTGAAAAATAACAACCCTTATTTTTTACTGCAGTAGATTCAATACGTTCGAATCTACTCGGAAAGAAGCTCTTCAACAAACCCTTCAAATTCAACCTTAAATTCTTTATACTTCTCGCCTGTTGCTGGTCCGTTAAAGCCCGTATGTATTTTACGAACTTTACCTGTTTTATCAATAAATATCGATGTTGGATAAGATAAAATATGGTTGAGCATTGGTAATTTTTCCTGAGCTTTCTTTTTGTCAGAAGTACCATATTGTGCCAACAGTAACGCATAATCGATTCCTATCTTAGATTTCAATCGATTAATTCTATTAAATGCAATCTCTTTGGTTTTTGCATATTCAAATGCCAAGGCAACAATCTCAATTCCCTTATCCTTGTTTTTGTTGTAGAAATCTGCATAGTATTTACTTTCATCCAAACAATTTGGGCACCATGTTCCCATAATTTGAACTATTACCACCTTGTCCTTAAACCTTTCGTCTTTAAGACTTACAATATTTCCTGTAGCATCAGGAAATGAAAATTCCACACTATTATAACCCTCTTGTAAAAAGGTAAGATCATTGGCGCTTGGCAATTCGTAATTAGCATTGCGTTTTGCAACGAAGGGTTCTTTCCAATGGTTACCAGAATAGAATGTCCCTTCCATTGTAGAATCCGTAACTTTTGCAGTAAACAAAAAGGCATGAGCACCGTCAAAAGTAGACAGCCTCATTGTATTACCATCCATTACACCTTGGAGATAACGGTAATCACCTGTGGTCGTTCTAAAGGTTCCTGTTACAGTTTCACCTTCTTGCTTAAAAATACCCTTGGCAATATATTCATCACCTGTAATGCCTTGGCTAAATACTGTTTCCCAAGTACCAGTAATATTTTCCAAAGCTTCATCTTTGGTAACAAATCTCTTAGCATTACTAAATTGGGCCTTAAATGGCACTACTCTATCAAGACTTTCTTTAATAAAGTTTCCTTTTATATTATCACCCTCAAAAACACCAGCAAAATAGCCTTCAAATACAGGAGCCATGATAAATATAGAATCATTGCGGTATTGTATCTCATCTACTTCTATGACTTCTTCTGCATTAAATATTTTCAATGTATTTGAGCTCGTTACTTCAATATTAAAAGGTAATTCCTCATTGTCTTGTACGGCTAAAACAACACGGTAATTTCCCGCTTTTAGAGTTTTTGATTTATTTTCATTGTTACAAGAACAAAGTATTAAAGCAACAAGTAGTGCTAATATGTTTCTCATATAAAAAGGTTTTGTATAAAGTTCGAAAATAACAACAATTACCTTACAAAAAAAAGGATAATGAAGTGTGTTTTAATTTTCTGCTTCTATCTTTTAATACCATACAACTATTATTATCTTTGTTGCTTCATTGAACTGAAATTATGAAGATATCTTATAATTGGCTCAAACAGTTTATTAAGATAGACTGGGATGCAGAGAAAACCGGAGAGTTACTGACAGATCTAGGGTTAGAAATCGAAGGAATTGAAGCGTATGAGTCTGTAAAAGGCGGACTTAACGGTATTGTTGTTGGCGAGGTTTTAACTTGCGTACAACATCCTAATGCTGACCGACTTAAGTTGACTACTGTAGATATAGGAAAGGATGCACCTGTGCAAATTGTTTGTGGTGCACCTAACGTGGCTAAAGGACAAAAAGTACCTGTTGCAACCATCGGAACCACATTATATACGCCTGAGGGTGAAGCATGGAAAATTAAAAAAGGTAAAATACGTGGTGAAGAAAGCCATGGAATGATCTGTGCTGAAGACGAGCTTGGCCTTGGTGAATCCCACGATGGTATTATGGTTTTAGATGCTGGTTTAAAAGTTGGGACACCTGCAGCAGAAGTTTTTGCAATTGAAAATGATCAGGTTTTTGAAATTGGCCTAACACCAAACCGAGCTGATGCAATGAGCCATTATGGTGTTGCAAGGGACCTAAAAGCTGGTTTATTGCAAAAGGAAGTAGCATTAGAGCTAATTACACCTTCTGTAAGCTCTTATCATGTTGATGCAAGATCTTTAAAAATTGATGTTGATGTTAAAGACAAAGAGAAATGTCCTCGCTATTGTGGAGTTACCATTTCTGGTGTTAAAGTTGAAGCTTCTCCAAATTGGTTACAACATCGTATAAAATCTATAGGACTATCACCAATTAATAATGTTGTTGATATTACTAATTATGTCTTGCATGAACTAGGACAGCCGTTACATGCTTTTGATGCGCAAAAAATATCTGGTAATAAAATTGTAGTAAAAACTTGCAAAGCTGGAACGAAATTTACCACTTTAGATGAAGTTGTTAGAGAATTACACGCAGATGACTTAATGATTTGTGATGGTGAAAAGCCAATGTGTATCGCAGGCGTTTTTGGCGGCATAGATTCTGGTGTTTCCGAAAATACAAGAGATATTTTCTTAGAAAGTGCCTATTTTAATCCTGTTAGTATTCGTAAAACTGCAAAAAGACACGGATTAAATACTGATGCTTCTTTTAGATTTGAGCGTGGTATCGATCCCAATAGTACAGAGTATGCTTTAAAACGTGCAGCTTTGTTGATTTGCGAAGTCGCTGGTGGTGAGATTACAAGTGATATCTCTGACTCCTATCCTGTAAAGATTGACGATTTTCAAGTGAGATTGAGTTTTGACAACGCCAAAAAACTCATTGGAGAAGAAATCCCGAGGGAAACAATTAAAAGCATATTGACTTCATTAGACATTAAGGTAAACAATGTAACTGAAACTGGTTTAGGATTGACCGTTCCTGCATATAGAAATGATGTCCAAAGAGAGGCAGATATCATCGAGGAAATCCTACGTGTTTATGGCTACAACAATATTTGTACAACTGAAAAATTAAATGCTTCGATATCTAATTCAACAAGATTTGAGGATTATAAACTTCAGAATATCATTGGTCATCAATTGGCATCTCAAGGGTTTTTTGAAATCATGACTAATTCCCTAACAACTCCAGATTACATTGGACTGAGTGAACAATTAAATGCAGAGCATAATGTAGAAATGCTTAATCCTCTTAGTAGTGATTTAGGTGTGATGAGACAGTCATTATTGTTTTCTGGTTTAGAAACTGTTGCACACAATATTAATAGAAAACGCGGTGATCTTAAACTGTTTGAGTTTGGTAAATCTTACCATAAATACAATGAGTCTCGAGAAGAATATAAACACCTCTCATTGTTTGTGACAGGAAATAAAACCAAAGAAAGTTGGAATTCTAAAGCGAGCCCAAGTGATTTCTTTTATTTAAAGGGAACCGTTCAAGGCATTTTAGAACGTCTAGGTATAAACAACCTAAGGTCTGCACCTGTAAAATCTGATTTGTTTAATGAAGGAATGACCTTATCGCTCGGCAAAAAGAAATTGGTTGACTTTGGATTGGTTAAGAAGTCAATATTAAAGTCTTTCGGAATTTCTCAACAAGTATTATTTGCTAATATAAATTGGGATAATGTGTTAGATATGGCAAAGCATAACACTATCACTTTTAAAGCCATACCAAAATACCCTGAAGTTAGACGTGATTTTGCCTTGTTAATTGACAGATCAGTTACATTTGAAGATATTTTTACTACTGCAAAACAGACAGAGAAACAACTACTTAAAACTATAAATCTCTTCGATGTTTATGAAGGTAAAAATTTACCTGAAGGCAAAAAGAGTTACGCCGTAAGTTTTACACTTCAAGATAAAAATAGAACCTTAACTGATAAACAGATTGATAAGATTATGTCTAAGCTGCAATCTAATTTTGAAAGTAAGTTAGGTGCAGAATTAAGGTAATATGAGAATTAGTTATATTTTTTACTTTTAACAAGAAAATTAAAGACTACTATGGCAAAAATCACATTTGGTGGAAATCCCGCCACAACTATTGGAGAACTTCCTGAAATTGGTACAAAAGCACCTGATTTTAAATTAACAGCAACAGACTTATCAGATAAAACTTTATCCGATTTTTCCGGTTCTAGATTGGTCCTAAATATTTTTCCGAGTATCGGAACAGGAGTTTGTGCTCAATCTGTAAGAACATTTAATGAAAAAGCGAGTGGATTAAAAAAAACAAAAGTATTATGCATCTCAAAAGATCTACCTTTTGCACTAACAAATTTTTGCGGTGCTGAAGGGTTGGATAATGTCATAACTTTGTCTGATTATAAGACTGGTAATTTCGGAGTGTCATATGGAGTTACGTTAAAAGACAGTGCATTTGAAGCTCTTTTATCGCGTTCAGTAGTCGTTTTAGATTCTGATGGCTCAGTTTTGTACACGGAACAAGTTCCTGAAACTGGTGACGAACCAAATTATGAAGCTGCATTAAATGCATTAGGCTAAACGGAGCTAAAACTCAATGGAGAAAAAGGAATCGTTTATTGTCAATAGACTTAAAAGCGTAGGCTATGCCTTTAAGGGTATGCTGATGCTTATAAGGACGGAACCAATTCAGATTCAAGTCTTTATAGCCATTGCAGTAACGATAGCAGGATTTTATTTTGATATCTCTAGAACAGAATGGATGATACAAATAACTATGATAGGATTGGTTATGAGTATTGAAGGTATAAATACTGCAATTGAATATTTGGCAGATTTTGTGCATCCAGAGCAACACAAAAAAATTGGTTTAATTAAGGATATTGCGGCAGGTGCTGTTTTTATAGCGTCAATTATAGCTGTTATCATTGCCGGAATAATTTATATTCCTAAATTTCTTTAATACCAAAAGCCTTAGGATTAGCGTTACATATTTGTATTTTTGTTCTACCCTTGATTACAACAACTTACTATGGTACATATCAGGTACTTTTTGTTTTTAATAATCCTACTACCTTCTATTCAGTATTTAAATAGTACAGATGCAACATTTAAGTTTTTTAGTGAAGACCGTAATGGGCATCTTTTTATTTCTTATAACAAGATTGAACAAACAGAATGTATTTCTAACAAGTTGGTTTTAGGTAAATTTGATTACCGTAATAGCACTAGATTTACTAAAGTAGAGTCCAAATATTCGGCCAAAGAAATTTATCTTAACAAGCAGGTTTATGAAGCATTTATTGAAATGTATGACGCAGCTAAAAAAGATGGAGTTAATTTAAAAATCTTGTCAGGCACTCGAAATTTCAAGGAACAAAAAGCTATTTGGGAACTCAAGTGTTTGAATTACAAGTATTTAAATCCGAAAGAACGTGCAAAAAAAATACTTGAATATAGTTCCATGCCGTCTACTTCTAGACATCATTGGGGTACAGATTTAGATTTAAATAGTCTTAATAATTCGTATTTTAACAGCGGAATTGGATATGAAGAATACAAATGGCTTAAAGCTAATGTTAATAGGTTCGGTTTTTATCAGGTTTACACATCCAAATCAAAAGGTAGAACTGGTTATAATTTAGAGAAATGGCATTGGTCTTATTTGCCGGTGGCTAATAAATATTTGAATTATTATAATTCTCATACGGACTATAATGACATTAAGGGATTTAAAGGTGATTATCTAGCTACTGAAATGAAAATGATAAATGATTATGTAAATGGCCTATCCAAAAAAGTTATAGATTACAGAAATAAATAAGGATTCCAATATACTGGATCATATATGGCAAAAAAGACAACTAAAAAGAAAAGCACGACAAAAACTAAATCGAAGGATTCATTAAAAAAACCTTCACTAAAATTATCTAATCAACAAAAATTAGTATTTGGCAGTTTGTTGATTATAGTTGGCGTATTGCTTTTTATTTCCTTTTTATCATACATTTTCACGGGTAAAGAAGACCAAAGTGTATTGTCTAATTTTCCAGAACGAACTGAGGCATATAAGAATTGGGCTAGTCAATTAGGCGCTTGGGTAAGCGAATTATTTATATCTAAAGGATTTGGTATCCCTTCATTTATATTTTCAGGTTTGGTTTTTCTTTCTGGTGTCTATGTGACACTTAATTTAAAAAAAGACCGTCTAAGAAAACATTGGATTTGGGGTACGTTAATTGTCATATGGCTTTCAATCTTGTTTGGGTTCTTTACTCATAAATATGATATTCTTGGCGGTACGATTGGCTTTGAAATAAATCAATTCTTACAAGATTATATTGGCAAAATAGGAACAGCTCTATTACTGTTATTTGGTTTGATCACTTATTTAGCCATTAGATTCAAGGTAACAGGGGATACTTTTGTCAATATATTTAAGAGTGCAAAACGTAACATTAAAGAAGATTTAACCACTGAGGAGGAAATGACTACTTTTACTGTTGATAATAGCTTAACAGAGGAAGCTGAATCTATTAAATCTGCATTTGAGATTCCACTAGAAAATCCAGAACCAACAATTTCAAAATATTCTAAACCTGAATCAAAAAAGAAAGAAATTAAAGTTGAGATCGAAGCACCTGGGAAAAAAGAAGTTCAAATTCCAGAATTAAAGGTTGAAGTTGAAGCCATAGAAGAAGAAAAATCTGAGTTAGATAATCTTTCAGACAAATTAGTTGAAGATTTTGGTCAATTTGATCCTACTCTAGAACTGGGTAAATATCAATTCCCTCATTTAGATCTATTGAAAAAGTACGATAACGAAGGAATATCAATTGATCAGGAAGAATTAGAGGAAAACAAAAATAGAATTGTAGAAACCTTAAACAATTACAAGATTGGCATTAGCAGTATTAAAGCTACTATTGGACCAACTGTAACACTATATGAAATTGTACCTGATGCTGGTATAAGAATTTCTAAAATTAAAAATTTAGAGGATGATATAGCATTGTCATTAGCAGCCTTGGGCATAAGAATAATTGCACCTATTCCAGGCAAGGGTACCATAGGTATTGAAGTCCCTAATAAAAAAGCAACTATTGTATCTATGCGTAGTGTAATAGCCTCGCAAAAATTCCAACAATCTAAAATGCAATTACCAATTGCATTTGGTAAAACCATTAGCAATGAAACATTTGTTGTAGACTTAGCTAAAATGCCTCACTTACTTATGGCAGGTGCTACCGGACAAGGTAAGTCTGTTGGTTTAAATGCTGTGTTGACTTCTCTATTGTACAAAAAACATCCTGCGGAAGTAAAATTTGTTCTTGTAGATCCTAAAAAGGTAGAGTTGACGCTTTTCAATAAAATAGAACGTCATTATCTGGCAAAACTTCCGGATAGTGAAGAGGCTATCATAACAGATAATACCAAGGTAATTAATACCTTAAACTCGTTATGTATTGAAATGGATAATCGCTATGAAATGCTTAAAAATGCATTTTGTAGAAATATTTCGGAGTATAATGCAAAGTTTAAGGCAAGAAAACTAAACCCAAATGATGGGCATCAATTCTTACCATACATTGTATTGGTTGTAGATGAGTTTGCCGATTTAATAATGACAGCTGGTAAAGAGGTAGAAACTCCTATTGCGAGATTAGCACAATTGGCAAGAGCGATTGGTATACATCTTATTATTGCCACACAGCGTCCGTCTGTAAATGTTATTACAGGTATTATAAAAGCAAACTTCCCGGCAAGAATTGCTTTTAGAGTAACTAGTAAAATAGATTCTAGAACCATTTTAGATGGTTCTGGAGCAGATCAGTTAATTGGTCGTGGTGACATGCTTTTTACGCAAGGAAATGATTTAATTCGGTTACAATGTGCATTTGTAGACACTCCAGAAGTGGAAAAAATTACTGAATTTATCGGATCTCAAAAAGCATATCCAGATGCACACTTATTACCAGAATATGCAGGTGAAGAAGGTGGCACAAATCTTGATATAGATATTGCAGATAGAGATAAGTTGTTCAGAGAAGCTGCAGAAATAATTGTGACAGCCCAACAAGGATCTGCATCACTATTACAACGTAAATTAAAATTAGGATATAACAGAGCTGGTAGAATAATTGATCAGTTAGAAGCTGCCGGAATTGTTGGTCCTTTTGAAGGTAGTAAGGCAAGACAAGTCTTAGTACCAGATTTTGTAGCATTAGATCAATTATTAGAAAACGAAAAACAATAGAAAAGTAGACATATACGACATGAAAAAGTTAGTTTTAATATTAAGTTTAGCCCAAGGATTTTCAGGCTTAGCACAAAATGATGCTAAGGCAGAATCATTACTTAATGAGGTAAGTCAGAAAATTAAAACTTATAAGAATATTAGCTTAGACTTTAAATACGAGCTTAATAATATAAGTGAAAATATTAATCAAGAAACCCGAGGCGATGTTGTTATTCAAGGCGAAAAATACAAGCTTAATGTATTAGGTATTACTCGTATTTATAATGGCAAAACGCTTTATACTATTAGCCCAGAGGATGAAGAGGTAACTATTTCTTCAGATAACACGGATGAGGAAGGAACCATAACTCCGAGCAAAATGCTTTCTTTTTATGAAGATGGTTACACCTACAAAATGGATATTATTCAAAATGTAAGAGGAAGAAAAATTCAGTACGTTAAACTTAATCCTATCGATACAAATTCAGAAATAAAAAACATTTTATTGGGTATCGATGCTACTACAAAACACATCTATAACCTCATAGAAAATGGTAAAAACGGAACAAAAACCACATTAACCGTTAATTCTTTTAAAACAGACGAGCCTATATCAAAAACCTTATTTACATTTGATGAAAGTAAATACAGTGATTACTTTATCAATAAAATTGATTAAGGTTTAAATAGTAATTTGTGAAAATATTAGATAGGTACATACTTATCACATTTCTTAGAACGTTTTTTAGCGTTTTTATCATATTCATGTTCATCTTTGTTCTGCAAGGGCTTTGGCTTTATATATCAGAATTAGCAGGTAAAGATTTGGATATTTCTGTTACAGCCAAATTTATTCTATATTACATGCCAAGGCTCATACCATTGGTTGTGCCACTCACCATATTATTAACTTCAATAATGGTATTCGGTAATTTCGCAGAAAATTATGAGTTTGCCGCAATGAAGTCTACTGGTATTTCTTTACAACGCGCAATGCGAAGTCTAAGTGTTTTTATAGTCATCTTAGGCGTTGCTTGTTTCTTTTTTGCAAATAATGTAATTCCTTGGGGAGAGTATCATTTCTACAATCTTCGTAAAAACATTGCTAAAGTAAAACCTGCTCTAGCCATCGCAGAGGGTCAATTCAATGAAATTGGAAACATTAATATTAAGGTTGATAAAAAAACTGGTGAAAGAGGTCAATATTTAGATGGCGTAATCATTCACGAAAAAAGCAGTACAAGAACGGGAAACCATAAAGTTATAGTTTCAGAGAAAGGCGAGCTTAAAAGTAGTCCAGATTCTAATGTGTTACAGCTAGAGCTATTGAACGGAAATTATTATGAGGAAATAATTGATTCCAAAAACAGTAGAAACGAAAAGAAACCTCATGCCAAAAGTTATTTTGAAAGTTATATCATAAATGTTGATTTAGAAATTTTAAATACTGAAGACCTAGACGAAAAAAGTCAAAGTGACAGGTACAGTATGTTAGATATAAAGCAGTTAAACAGGGCTATAGATACTTTAGATAAAGAACGTAAAGATGATTTAAAAGCATTATCTAATACCCTTTATAACAGATCTACTTATACTGCCTTAAATTTAAATATAGATAAGAATAAAAAAGACTCACTCTATACAGGTGAGTTATTGGATTTGTTTAATCTTCAAAACAAGCTTCAAATTATAAATTTAGCTACAAATTCGGCCAATAGCACCACTCAGATAATTGAATCTAACAAACGAAATTTTGCGACCAAAAAAATATGGTACAACAAACATATTACTGCTTTACACGACAAGTTTGTATTAGCTGTCGCTTGTATTATTCTGTTTTTTGTAGGAGCACCTTTGGGAGCTTTAATTCGTAAAGGAGGATTAGGTTTACCTATGGTTGTTGCCATTGTTTTATTCCTCACCTATCATTTCTTTGGGATTTTTGCTATTAACAGTGCAGAAAAAGGAAGTTTAAATCCTATTATAGGATCTTGGTTATCTACAACAGTAATGTTACCTTTGAGTATCTATTTGACATCACGTGCAACCAATGATAAAGGTGTTTTCCAAATAGACCCACTTCTAGTTCCTTTGAAACAATTATTTACTTCTAAACGTCCGATCCGTCTATCAGAAAGTGAGACCAAAGAATATAATTATTACAAAAAGTATACTCTTGAAGAACTGGTTAAGGTAATAAAAAGCCAAGGTGAATATGATCTAGACAAAAGACCAAAGGAGATTGCACTTCATAACTTGCTTAACCGTAATATTTCACTTGAAAACTTAAAAACTGAAGGTCTTGAGATACCGGCCAAACTCATAGAAGCCAAATCGATTCTCAAAGACTTTAAGGATTACTCCAAGACAAGCTTAGTTAGTTTTACGATTGGTGGTATCTTATTGATATTGCATTTTGTCTTTAGAAATAACAAATTACCTGAATTGGCTGAAGCATCTTTAAGTTTGAGTATTATAAGTTTTATTTTTTTGGCAATTTATGCCGTAGTGTCTGCGATTGTTTATTCAAATTTTTACAAGACAATTAACGAAAAACAAAAACGGATAAATCCAATTTGGTTCTTTATCACACTTCCACTCTACCCTTTAAAATATATCTTCCTCAAAAATAGAATAGAACAACACTTCTATCTCAGCTGTATTAGTAATATAAAATAAACTTATCTTTGCCCTTTAAATTGATTCTATGAGAACTACTGCAAAAACCAGAACATCTCTAAATACCATTGAAGAAGCAATTGAAGATATTCGTCAGGGTAAGGTGATTATTGTGGTTGATGATGAAAACAGAGAAAATGAAGGAGATTTCTTAGCTGCGGCAGATAAGGTGACTCCAGAAATGATCAATTTCATGGCTACACACGGTCGTGGTTTAATTTGTGCACCACTAACCGAAAACAGATGTGAAGAACTTGAGCTAAATATGATGGTTAGAAATAATACTGACCCAATGGAAACAGCTTTTACAGTATCCGTAGATTTAAGAGGAAATGGAGTAAGTACAGGAATTTCTGCAAGAGACCGTGCGAAAACCATAAAGGCATTGGTTAACAGCGAGACACGAGCATTTGAGCTAGCAAGACCTGGACATATTTTTCCGCTTGTTGCCAAAGAAGGAGGTGTTTTAAGAAGAACTGGTCATACTGAAGCAGCAATTGATTTTGCTAGGTTAGCAGGATTTTCTCCTGCTGGAGTAATTGTGGAGATTATGAATGAGGATGGTACTATGGCACGACTACCTCAATTAATGGAAGTGGCAAATAAGTTTGACTTAAAAATAGTTTCAATTGAAGATTTAGTCGCCTACAGAATGGAGTACGACTCTTTAATCGAGAAAAAAGAAGATTTCGAAATTGAAACTCGTTTTGGGAGATTTAGACTTCGAGCTTATTTACAAACAACCAACAATCAAATTCATATCGCCTTAACCAAAGGCAATTGGCTATCTGGTGAATCTGTTTTGACGCGAGTTAATGCAACATTAGTTAATAATGATATTCTTGGTACACTCACCAATAATGCTGACAAGCAATTAGATGATATGTTTAATGTTATCAATAATGAAGGCAAGGGTGCTATTATCTTTATTAATCAACAAGCACAGTCTATGAATCTTTTAACGAGACTTTCTATACTTAAAGAGAATCAAGTTGAAGGAAAATTGGTAAAAGCACCAAGTATTGGAATGGATAGTAAAGACTTTGGTATAGGTGCTCAAATACTTCACGATTTAAAGATTAGCAAATTAAAGCTAATCTCAAACAGTCTTCAGACTAAACGTGTTGGAATGATTGGTTATGGATTGGAGATTGTAGATTACGTAAATTATTAATCTATAATAATTTTCTTAGTTACGCTTTTATCACCTGAGTATAACTTCAATACATATAAACCCTGCTTAAGGTTTTCTATATTTAATTTTGTTAAGTTGTTGGTTTTACTCAGTACAATTTGACCCAAGGGATTATACAGATCTACACGATCAACTTGCTCGGTTGAACTTATATTGATTAGACTTGATGTAGGATTAGGGTAAACGCTAAATTTCTTTGCAAAATTCTCGTCAATACTTAATCCAGTGTTCTGAAATACCCTTACATAATCAATAACCATATTGCTTTCAACAAAGTTTGGATCTATTGCACCTGACCCACCACCCATTGCAATATTTAGAAGTAAATATTGATCTGCATCAAAAGGCCAAGTACTAGAATCCTTAACTGCTGGATTGTACGTATAAAAACCAACACCATCAATTAAAAACGTAATTTGATTTGGAGACCAATTCATAGAATATACATGAAAATTATTGGCAACATCAGGAAGAATGTAAGATTGAAAATTTTCAGTCGCTCCAAAACTTGAAGGTGTATGTATAGCGCTACTCACATGATTTGTGGCACCTAAACCATGTTCCATTATATCTAATTCACCACAAGCAGGCCAGCCTGTTGTTCCAAAACCTTGGGTTTCCCAATAAGCACCTGTTTCTGTGATGTTTTTTCCTAATGTCCAGATTGCAGGCCATGTTCCCTCACCAAATGGTAGTTTTGCCCTTACATCTACTCTACCATATTTAAATGCAAATTTAGAATTAAGGCGAGCCGATGTATAGTTTAAGTTTACTCCATCTTGTGTAAAATTCTCTGCTTTGGCTACAATATTTAAATTTCCGTTTTCTACATAAGAATTATCTAGTCTATCCGTGTAATGTTGTTGCTCTCCATTAAACCATTGCCCACCATTTGGGCCAAAAGTCTGATGATACCATTTTGTGGCATCTAAAGCTTCAGGAGTTGTACTATCAAACTCATCAGACCAGACCAAATCAGTGTAAATTACGTCCAATGCATGTGGATCACCTGGATCTGAACCATCATCAATATCATCAATGATATAAGTTCCAGGCTGTGCTACACCTCCATCAATAAATATTACAAGTCTTGAATAACTGCCTGTGGCATCAACACTAGTACCAGTACCACTTATAGTAGCATTTGCAAAATCAAATAAAATATCGTTATCCCAACCAGCACCAGAAACTGTTTGCTGTACCTCAACATCTGGGTTTGTACCATTTTCTATTTTTAGTAATATACTATGTAAATTTGGATCAAACTGATAAAAATCTATGGTAATCTGTTGGTCTACACTAAGATCTAAAGGTTGGCTAAGATCAATATAAAATCCCTGCCAAATATCACTGCCATCATTAAAAAACTGACCAGCTTCATCATTTGAATTCTGCGGATCTACGGTTAATGCAAAACCACTGCCCGCAAATGGAATAAATACATCTTGATTATCGGCAAAGTCAATTGGCATTTGCTGTGCTACTGAGATCTGTACACATATTGAAAGCAATATTACTGAGGCGTAATTCTTTAACATATATTCATTTTTTTTGAAATATACGAAACAATG